>Ga0265293_10000601_pt1 | contig 84687 bp, 71 predicted proteins | sample Munlanlewell138R_FD_192505 | JGI IMG/M metagenome (GOLD analysis project Ga0265293, IMG submission 192505) | Leachate microbial communities from a municipal landfill in Southern Ontario, Canada - Leachate well 138R | ecosystem: Engineered > Solid waste > Landfill > Unclassified | place: Canada... | reverse complement strand
CACCCCTACAAATCTAAATTTGCAAGAGACGAATCAACCAATGAATTTCTTATGTGAGTTCTTTACATTACTTTGATTAACCATTGCGTATTTCATTGTGGTGTCTATCTGTTGATGGCCTAATAATTGTTGAACCTGTTCAATTGGCATTCCTTTATCAATTGCTCTGGTTGCCATGGTTCTTCTAAACTTATGAGGGTGTATATTAGTGTATCCCAAGCTTCTTCCTAGATTTCGTATTCGTATTTCTATGCCGCTTATTTGAATTCTCTCAAATGGTTTATTTAAGGTAACAAACAATGCTTGTGAGCCATCTTTTCTTTCATCAAGATATTGTTTTAAGTGAAGTTTTGTCTTTGCATCAAAGTATACTTTTCTTTCTTTATCCCCTTTCCCATAGACGATACATTCTCTCTCACTGAAATTGATATCTTTTATATCTAATTTAGCAAGTTCACCAACTCTAATCCCTGTTGAATATAACATTTCAACAATTGCAAGATCTCTTTTGTTTGTACATGCATCTCTCATTACTTCAATTTGTTCATCTGAGATAATTTCTTTAATGGTTGTTTTAACTTTAATCTTTTTAATTCTTCGTACAGGATTTTTCAGTATATGATTTTCTTCTTCTAACCAAGAAAAGAAACTAGATAGATTTCTTCTAATATTGTCAACTGTAGTTCTACTACAATTATTGATCAATTGATATCTTTTTAAGTAATCTCTAATAATTTCAGTCGTTATCTTTCTTATTGGTGCTTCAATCATACTTAACATTTTCTCAACCGTTGATTGATAATAACTAAGTGTTCTAACAGAACATCCTTCTACTTGTTTTGCAGATAAATACATAGTTAAATATTTATTATTCTCAACTATTTTGTCATTATTTATTTCATATTCAAGCCTTTTTACTAAAGATTCCTGTAATAGTTTCATTTGAGCAATATTTAAGTAATCGCTCATATCACTTAATATTATTTTGATTTGATTTTGCATTTGATAGCCTCCCTTTTTGTTGAAAATTATATCAAGTACATAATAAATTAATCAAAATACTCCACATTAGTGGATCAAATTGCCTTTTGGAATCATCAAGAGATTTTTGAACTTCAAATTTATATTTTGTTGTTTTAAGGATTACATGAACTTCATAAAAATAGAAATTGAAGTATTATATAATTTGTTTTTTCTTACATTAGGGAATTTTTCTGCCGACCGATTTTAACCCAGTTATTCTTAAAACTCTCATTTGTAAGAATACATACATAACCTTTTTTTTACTTCTGCTATTATTGTGAATCTCAACTGAAAAGTGAACACCATCGCCAATTCAAATCTGAACACCGCGCCGATTGAAAACTAGGCCACTGTCATGACCCTTTGGGTCATTTTTTTAAATTTGGCTTTAACCGCTGGTTTGTTTGTATAATTCGATACGACTCACTAATAATTTGAACAACATTGGCTTTGTTTGTAAGGCGATCGACCATCGCTGCTGTTAGGATTGTGTCACCAAATAAACCTGGCCATTTATCAAAGGTTAAATTTGTGATAATAATAATTGATTTCTTTTTTGTTAAGTTTTAAAGAGAATCTAAAAAGGGCTATTTTTTTCTAATGCATTAAATCCAATATTTATCACTACTACTACCTTTAATAAGCCCACTATAGTTTTTGTTTCAATAACTAATATACCTTTATCATTGATGACAATATGATCAATTTGAGTCTTTTTTATATCGCCTAAAACAATATTATTAAGAACAAGTTTTTCGTCCTTTAAAGCTTTTCTTACTAAAGTTTCACCAATAAAGCCCTTAGTTCTTGGTTCTTTTAAATGAAGCTCTCTTGCTTTTCTTGCTCCATATAAGGCATATCTTAAAAATCCCATAGTTTACTTATTAACTATACTATTAAAAAGTCATTTATTTTAAATGTGCTATTTAGGCTCGCGTATTTCAAAATCAGTAAGCTTTTTACCATTATAAGAAAAATATAGAGGTCCTTGATATGCACCACTGGCATTTACTTTTCCTAATCTTGTAAATAATTCTCTAGCTAATGGGGAAAGATGCCATAAACGTCCTTCAAATAAAACCTCACTACCATTTTCAACAATTGCTGTGTAAGTTGGTTCATCAATAAAAACAATTTTAGATCCTCTTTCAATACCACGAGTAAAAAAATCAAATCTGGCACTAACTTTACGCTTAAGTTTTTGCGATTCAACTTGAACAGTATCGCCATAAAGTTCAACTTCGGCATCATCAAGCATCGATGCAACATCAAGTAATATCTCATAGGCAATCTCAGGAGCAATATTAAAAAACTCCCTATTAGATGCTATACGAAGTTTAGAAATCCGATCAATTGTACGATGAAGCATTTTTTCTGCTTCTTGATATTTAGAAGTTTTTAATGTCGCATAAATTTCATAAGGTAGGGGTAATGAAGTGTTATATAACTCACGACCTCTTACTTCTGGTTCACGTTTGCTTTTACCAATCTTAACCCAGTTATCCTTAAAACTCTCATTTGTAAGAACATAAACATAACCTTTTTTTACTTCTGTCACAATTTAGTCTCCTTAATAAAACAATTTGTTTTCTTATGAATTTATTTTACAAAACTTTTGCAACTTTTAATAGGGATAATGGATAAATAAAACTTCCTGTTAAGTGACAAACTCAATGCAACACATACAAATATTTAGTTAGATAATTTAGAGAAAAATGAACTTCATATATTTACCCGCACTTTCCACCACTTATCAAGGAAAGCGTGTTATTTTCCACTTGATAGATTCACAAACACTGGTTATTGAATAGGTTAAAACGAAGATAAGTTCACTGTTTATTAGAATTGAAAGTTGTCTCGTTCTTTATAAATAATTTCTAACGTGAGTTCGTCTTCTTGTCCGCAAAAGAATTTATTTAAAACTTGTTGGAAGACGATGTGGTTTGTTTTATTAATTTGATTTGGGTAATACTCGGTAACATAATTAAATAACGTCATTGATGATCTAAGTTTAATAGCATCAATATCGCTAAAAATTTTCTCAACGTCACTATGATTAATTTCCAGCAGTGCTTCGCATATCAAAATGATGTTGTTATAAAGGTAATCATTATTCAAATATTCAATTGTTTCTTCAATACTTTTAAGTGCATAATATTTAGCGTAATAACTTTCGCCAAGTGAATGAATCTGCGGAAATATATACCACATCCAGTGATTTATCTTTTTACCCTGTTTAACTTCTTGAAGCGCTGTTTCGTAATCTCTCTGTTGTGCTTCAATGAAACGGTTAAGCGACATTGTTTACTCCTTTTTTATTTTATCGTATATTAATTGCTAAAAATGGTTGTTTTTTCATTTACTCATGGTCGTTAAGTGACAGACTAAATGCAGCACTGCTATAGTTTTTAAAAAAGCTATTATTTATTTGTTTTCCTTTTTAAAAGCAAATCATAAAAGGCGTTCTGCCTTTCATCAGAAAATTCAACTTTAGGTAGGTCACTCATATGATCACTCAATTGCCCTAATTGAATAACATTTTCTTCTTTTGAAATATTAAGTGTAGAGCTTTCAGTAAAGACAACTAAGGATTTAAAGTAAGGTTTAAATTCTGGAAATAGATGTGATAAAAAGCTAATGTGATATTCATTTTGTAAAAGAGGGTTTAAAAATATAAATTGCTTTTTATTAATGTGTTGAGTCCAAAACCTACTATTACCACTGCCCTTGATAAGTCCACTGTAGTTTTTTGTTTCAATAACTAATATACCTTTATCATTAATTACAATATGATCAATTTGAGTCTTTTTTATATCTCCTAAAACAATATTGTTAAGAACAAGTTTTTCATTCTTTAAAGCTTTTCTTACTAAAGTTTCACCAATAAAGCCCTTAGTTCTTGGTTCTTTTAAATGAAGTTCTCTTGCTTTTCTCGCTCCGTATAATGCATATCTTAAAAACCCCATAGTTTAATTATTAACTAAACAAAGAAAAAGAACACATAAGAATGCAAATAAAGCCAAATCAATTGTTTACAAAATATTTCATTTTACCTATGTACATGTATGTTAGAATAGTAATAGTCAAAACTAACTACGAGGTATCATCATGAATTGTAAAAATTGTTCTTATCCATTAAAAGAAAGTGATTCATATTGTCCTAATTGTGGATCACCAGTAGAAAAAGATATATATCAACGTCCAACAAAAACTAATTCTAATCGACAAGTATTCGGACAATCTTATTCAAAGTATATCTTTGTTGTGTCCTTAGTCTTAATGATTATTTTAGTTTTAAATTTATCAACAGCATTTAATTCATTAAGTGGCTTAAAAGGAGAAATCCAAGCTAATGCTAGTAGTTTAACAAGTGAACAACTAAGTCTTTTTAATAAAATGTTAACTTTATCGCAAGTTGAAACAGCATTTATTTTCTTAAACTTTGGTGCGACTTTAACTTTAATGATTATTGCTGCAATGCTAAGAAAAAAAGCAAAATTAAATGTCGCTCCAGAAGAAGCATTACTAAAAACACAATTTTACCTTTCAATTGCCGCGGTTGCCTTAGGCACTATTTTTGTTATTTATGAAATTATTGCATTACAAAAATTAAACGATATCGCTAATCAACTTGGTGCAGCAGTTCACTTTGGCTTTTCTTACTTAGTCTTACCAATAACGTTTGTCGCTTTACTTATTCCTTGTATTTTTAAATCGCTTAGTGTTTTAAGAAATAATTAGTAAATTCATAACTACTTATTAGACATAAGTAAAACTTTTTATGTTTTATACATTTTTACTTTAAAAATAGATGAATCAAAAATACTTATTAAATATAAGTAAACAACTTTGCGTTTTGTTAAATTTTGTTTAGATGTTTTTTATAAATAAAGAATTGTGCGATAGCCACGATTATCATAGTAACTATCTGCGCTGTTATGGTAAATAAAAGTTTTATTATATTTACGATCACCAAACAAAGCGCCACCAAAAGATCTAATACTAGCTGGTGTTTCTAGCCAAGAAGATGATTTTAAATCAAACAAATCGTAAGATTGTAAGATTAAATATTCTTCTTCATTTAATAAACGTAAAAGTTTATTTTGAATTTGACCTTCAACACTAGCCTGTGGTGGATTGTTTCTTTTTGTCTTAAGCGCATCTTCATCATAACAAAGATTAACTCTTGATTTAGGTTGTTCTTTAAAAGCATCAATAATTGCTATTTTATCTTTTATTAAGAAAACATGAGGTTCACCTTTTGTTTTCTCCATGTAGGAAATAGCGTCGATGATTTCTTTCTTTTGAAGAACCCTTAAAACATCCTCCCATTTTAAATGTCCATGATATGAACTATTTGAGCGGAAACGAACTTCTAAGGTTTGTAGTATTTTCATTTTTTACCTCCTTATACCTACACATCTTATATATAAGTAAAAGAAATTCACTTTTTTACAAAAAAAATAAAAAAATATTATTTTATTTCTTCTTCTTTCAGAAAAACTTTATTTTTTATCGCATAAATACTAATAATTGCTACTTTCTTAATTTATTTTTCGAGATAAATATCTTCAGTCTTATTTTGTAAGTACACTCTATCATATTTATTAGAAGATATTTTATCATAAAGTTTTTTGCCTTTATTTAAACATAATTGACAACTATCAATCGGTATTGAAATAGCAAAGATTCTTATGTTTTTATCATTAGTTGATTCAATTGTATGAAGGCCACTACAATTTGGACAATAGTAATATGACCTTGTTTGTTCTTCATAAATGTTCGAAGTATCATAATAAACATTTCTTTTAAAAGTATAAACATCTTGTTTTGGATATTTTTCTTTTTTAAGTGTTTCTTTATTTTTCCAAATATATAAAATCTTATCGACTAAGTTTTTTATATAATTTGTTATTTCTTCTTTTTGTAAGATTTTATCTTCGCTAAAGTTTGGTTCGATTACTTTCGAGTAATCAAGGCCAATCATTGCTAAGATAATCGCTACATTTGTATAAGGTAAGGCCCCTTCAATTGAATAGCCGCCTTCTAAGACGGCAATATCAGGATTTAATAATTCATTAAGTTGAGCATAACCCCTCGCGCTTAAATTCATATTTGTTAATGGATCACTATAATGATTATCTTGACCCGCTGAATTAATAATAAGATCTGGTTTAAAGTCTTCTAAGATAGGTAAGACTAAGTTATTAATAACATATAAATAACCTTCATCTCCAGTATTAGGAGGTAAGGGGATATTAATGTTATAGCCAAAAGCATTAGGTGTACCTAATTCATCTATCCTGCCTGTCCCTGGATAAAGCGTTCTTGGATCTTGATGGATAGAAACAAAGAGGGTATTTTTATCATTATAAAATATATCTTGAGTCCCGTCTCCATGATGAGCATCAGTATCAATAATCGCTACTTTTAAATTAGAATATTTTTGTCTTATATATTCAATCATTACCGCTTCATTATTAACAACACAAAAACCTCGATCTCCATAGACAACACTTTGAGCGTGATGACCTGGTGGTCTTGTTAAAGAAAAAGCTTTCTTTGTTTGTTTAGTCATAACTAAATCAGCAGCTTTAATAGCGGCACCACTAGAAATAAAATGCGAGTCAGTTAAAATTGCTTTAACACTTGGATAAATAAAATGAACTCTTTTGATATCTTTAATACTTGCAACACTTGGATTAAAGAAAGCAATTTCGTTTAAGTCTTCTAAACCTTCTTCTTTAATTTGATCAAGAGTATATAAAAGTCTTTCTTCGCGTTCAGGATGGGTTGGTGAAATTTGCCAGTCAAAGGCAGGAAAAAAGATAAGACCGAGTTTAGGTTTATTATTCATTGACTTTACCTTCTAACTTATAAATAAGACCTGGCTTAACTTGGGCTTTAAGACGCATATTTTTACCTTTTGTATAAAAGCCATCAACCATATTAAAAGAATTTTGTTCAATGATTTCATAATCACTTTCTTTTAAACTTTGATGCGTTAATGCTTTCAAAGCATCATAAGCATAAAGTGAAGCTTCTTTTAATGAAAGGTTGGCACTTACTTTTAAAGTTTGACCGAGTTCAGGAATTATTAATGTTTGTTTATATGTATTAACATGAACATTAACAAAAGCTGTTTGTTTACTTAAGGCCGCGCCGATTGCGTTGGCAATTTCATAGTTATTTGGATAAGTTACTTTTAAATTAAAATGTTTTTCTATGCTTGGCTTTAATAATTTAGCAGGTCCACCAATGATGTTTAGTGATTTAGGTATTATTTGTTTATTTTCAAGTAATTCTTTAATTGTATAAATTGGTTTATTATTAACTTCTTTTAATACTAAATCAACTTCTTTTTTTAATAAATAACTAAAGTCATTAATAATTTTAATTGCTGTATCTTTTTTAGGCATCTTTAAATCATTAGCAATTAAATTAATTGCTTCACTTGCTTTATCTTTTGATCCTATTTCTAATTGATCTAAATATATAAAAGCATCAGTTAATGTAGGTGAAGGTCCACCTAAAGCATATGGTTGACCTTGTCGATATGGTCCAATTACTAATTTATTATTTATTACTTTGATTTGACTATCTCCACCTAAACCAACTGAATGCGAAAAGATTGATCTAATTAATGTTTTTTGCTTATTAATACTTGCACCTAATGGTTCAAAAAGTGAAACACCGTTAGCTAAAATAAAAAGATCACTCGTTGTCCCACCGATATCAATAAGAAGAGAATCTTCATTAATATCTAGTAATGCTAAAAAGCCATTAAGACTAGCAGCAGGACCAGATAAAATTGTTTCTACTGGTGAGTTTAAAGCATCACTTATAGAAAGTAGTCCTCCATCAGCTTTTAAAATATAAATAGGAGCATTAATGTTTTTCTTTAATAAAGAACTTTGAATTTTATTAGCAAAGTTATTAAAGATTTGACTAACACTAGCGTTTAAAACGGTTGTCGTAATCCGCCGAGGATAATTAAGATTACCTGCAAGCGTATGTGACAAACTAAGATGTTTAAATTCATCATCTAATTCTTTTTTAATATTTAATTCAACACGAGGATTACGTATCGCAAATTTAGAGGCAACTGCAATATAGTCTAAATGCTGATCTTTAAAATAGTTTATTGCTTTTTTAAGTTCACTTTTTGAATAGTCTTTAACAACTTCGCCGCGATGATCAACATAGCCATCAATAAAGTAAACATATTCATTATCATAATTACTTAAATTTAGACCTGGTCCTGTTTGTAAGATTAAACCAACTTTATTTACTTTCTTTTCAATAATCGCATTTGTCGCAATTGTTGTGCTTAAGTTTATTTGTTTAAGATCATTAGGCTTTATATCTTTAACTAAAACATCAAGTACATTTAAAATCGAATTTTCAAGATAATTATGATTAACTGGTTTTTTGATTGTTTTAATAATTTGCTTATTTTTAATAATGACACCGTCGATATGTGTCCCACCAACATCAAAACCAATAATCATTTACTCATTCACATCCTTTTATTTTATAAATAAACTAATAACGTTTTATTAATAACGTCTACTTATATTTATTATAACACGCACCTATAAAAGGATATGAGGCAATAATATATAGTTATTTAATTAATGCTTATTTAGTGTTCTTGTTTAGCAATTATTTCTAATTGTTTACTTACTTCAAACATGTTAGTAAAATGCACACCATAAAGACCAATCTTTTGAGCAGCTTTAATATTTACTAAATTATCATCAATCATTACTGCATATGAATAATTAACATTAGAGTGTTCTAAAACATATTGAAAGATTTGAGGATCTGGTTTTACCATCCTTAATTCACTAGAAATAAATTTCTTTTTAAATAGTCTGTTAATCTTTTCATCAACAAAAAACTTATTAATAAAACTAGCACTAGCGTTACTTAATAAAACAATATGGTATTTATCTTTGTTTTTAATAATAAAGTCGTATGTATCTTGACGAAGTTGACCAAGATTAAGCCACTCTTGTTCAATTTGTTTAGCTTTAACACCAGTTATTTTTTCTAATTCTTTAAAACATTGCCTAGCTGTAATTTCACCTAAATCTTCACGAACAAAAAGTGTTGCAATAATATGTTTAGCTACATCATTTTCAACATGATCATAAAGCCACTTATGCGCAACTTCTTCAACAACAACACCGAAGAAATCAAAGATTAATAATGGTTTTGGCATTTTTTATCCTTTTTTTATTTTTTCTTTAATCTAACTGACAATCCTTTTCTCTTAATAGTATACTTAGTTATTTACTAGTTGCTTACATTTTTTATTTTGCTGGTGTTTATTTTCCCCCAAATGGTTTGTCTTACTTCTTTTTAGAATATATGACTTATGGTTGGTTAAGAATTGATTATCCAAACTTCGGTATCATCTACTAGTGGACAATAATTGTTTTATTAGTCTTTGTTATTCGTATCTTAATTCATTACTTAAGAAGTAAAACCCAAAATAAAAACAAAGTAATTTATACAAGTTCAGGTGTCTTACTTGGACTTTCAGTTCTTTTTATAATTTTAAACGCCTTTGTATTTTACTGAATTAGCGATTACCAATACCATGATTTGCAAGGTTTCAATACCTTTATTTGCAATATTGCAATGTGGGTTTTGTGATTTTCTATTTTGATAAACATTTAATATTCGTAAATTATATACTTTTATTAAATCACTTCCTCTTTTGATTTACTTATATTGTAAGCATGTAGTTTCCAATCTTTGTAATATACATTTAAACGGTGCTTTTCGCTCGTGAAGTTGCGCGCTATTTGAAGACCATGTTTTTTCATTTCATTTAGCATCTCTTTTTTGATGTTATAGTCATCTTCATAAAAAGAAAGCAACAGTCCAACTTTTGAATAAAGAATTGTTTTATTAACATGTTTCAAGTACGCAAGAACTTCATTACCATTAATAAGTGGAATCATATTAAGAATATTAATTAATTCTTCTAAATCATCGTACGTTTTAACATTGTCAATACTATCAACAATCGTTTTAGCGAGCGAGCTAACTTTTATGTTATTTACCGTTTCTACAAAAAGCGTGTTTTTAACACGCTTGGAGCGATATGTATTATGTTCAAACGTAAAGTCATGAAACTGTGTAGGCGAAGAAACAACGACTTCGTTATAAACTTGATTAGTGTATCCGTAAAACTCAAATGCACTATGATAAGAAATATAGGCGTTTTTTGTGATATTGCACGCTATTTCAAATTTTGTTGGAATTATTCCTTTTTTTTCAAAACTTACTGCAGCGTAAAGATTACGCTTAATACGCTTAATATATCCTTTAGCTAAATAGTTTTGCACGGTTTGACTTGCTAAGTCTTTATTGCCGGTTAAGTCAATAATATAAGAAAAGTCAAATACACGTTTATATGCAAAGTCTTCTAAGTACTTCATAGCCACCCTCCACGATATAATTATACTTAGTTTGTTACATTGTAGTAATAGATATTACTATAACATAACACTAAAAGAAAAGTACTCTTGTTTTAGTAATTGGAGGAAAACGTAATACTTCCAAAGAAACATCATAAAAAAATGAGTAAGTTGTTGTTTTATACTTCAGTGTTTTATTGTGTTTTACTTCAGTGTTTTGTTAGTTATTACAAATGACGTTTACTTGTTTGAATTAAGCTTCTTTCTTAAAATTTCATGGTAAACAAATATCGGTACTAAAACTAAAGCAATACAACTAAATAAATAAACGTTCCAACTTTTAAAAGTAATAACTGTAACTAAATAAGCGAATAATATTATCGTACTTCCGCTTATGTTCCCGACGATGTTAACTTTTTTCCAAGCTATGTCATTACTTAAAGTAAACGATGTTCTAACTCCATAGAGCACATTTTTATTTGGATTAAAACGTGGATGACTAAAAAGCATGATACTAAAAATGAATGCAAATGATAAGCCTGTAATAAGCGGAATAACATTATCCTTAATATTCGATATATACCTAAAGCCTAACCATATTGTCACAAACATAATAATAAGCTGGAATACAAGTATGACAATTTGGCACCACAAAACACCTTTTTTGTAATGTTCATGTTTTATAAGGCCGTAGTAACAATAAACACTAAACGACAAAAATATGAGTGTTGTCGCTGGAATGATTAAGTATTCAATTTTGTTACCATATCGCGTGATGTTTCCTGCCCAGTCATAATGCGCAGGAATCACGGCATCCATCGCCCTAAAAAGAATTAAAGCCATTAGGATTATATTTATAGTAATAAAAATATTTAAATAATAGAGAATAACATTTCTACGTTCAATAGGACTTGAATTTTTCTTCATTAGATTTCTCTCTATGGTTTTAAACATCCAATTGGAACAACATAAATACCATCAGCACGCTGGTAAGCGTATGTACCACCATAAACGATCATCATGAACGATGGTTCATTCATATGCCTTGTATCAACATTATCGCGTAAAGCAAGAAGACTTTGTGCGGCTTCTTCGATTTTATTACTACCGATTTTAACTTCAACAGCAGCCCAGCGGCCATCATCTAATTTCAAAATACAATCTACTTCTAAATTATTCCGATCGCGATAAAAGTAAACGTGTCCGCCAATATTTTCGACATAAATTCGTAAATCACGCGTAACTAGTGATTCAAAAAAGAAACCGAACGTTTCCATATCTTTTTCTAAATCATTCGCTGTTGCACTTAGCGCTAAAACAGCAATACTTGGATCAACAAATTGTTTTTTTGGTGTTTGCCTAATCATTGTGGCACTACGTAATTTAGGATTCCACGCTTCAACATTCTCAATCACAAAAAGTTTTTCAAAAGCATTAATGTATGATGAAAGCGTTTTTGGATTAACGCCTTCACCAACATTTTCGAGATCGCGCATTATTGTGGTGTATTCTGCTAATGTTGAAATGTTACGGGCGTACGAACGCAATATAGCTCTTGCGCGTTTCGGATCACGCTTAATTTCATCAACATCGGTAATATCTGCACTAACTAAGCCTTCATAATAATCTTTCATATATTTAAGTGCGACATTTTTCTCTAAACTAACTACTTTAGGCCATCCTCCGCGACAAACTAAATTAACTTGATCGTTAATCGTTAATTTACATTCTGCTTTCACCTTATAATACGGATTGTTAAATAGTTCATTAAGCGAGACGGCGCCATTTGAATCCAACGATTCATACAAGCTTAAGGGACGCATTTTAATTTTTGCAATTCGACCTGTTCCAGTATGCATTGTTTTTTCTTTCATCGGTTTCGCAGAACCTGTTAAAAGATATTGGCCAGGTTTTCCAACTTCATCTACATCATCACGAACAAAATCCCAAATATCAGGAATCTTTTGCCATTCATCAAACAAGATTGGTCGTTGACCACTTAACAAGTCCTCTTTATTAGTTGATGCGTAAACTGCATATTGGCGGAAAACGATCGGATTTTGTAGTTTTATGATCGTATTAGCAAAGAGACTTGCTGTTGTCGACTTCCCACACCATTTAGGCCCTTCAATTTGGACAGCCCCAATATAACTTAGTTTATCCTTAATCGTCTTTTCAATAATTCTAGTTAAATACACATTAATCATCTCCTTACATTTAAATTATACCACCGTTACCCTAAATTGCAATAGTTCAATACCATAATTTGCGATGTTTGAATACCATGATTTGCAACATTATAATACCTTGATTTGCAATGTTTGAATACCTTGATTTGCAATAGCATATTACTATGATTTATGATGTGATTCTTATATTTAAATAACCATTACACCTAAAGAACATTTTCTCTTTCCTCCCATAAATGAAACCCCCTGCAATAGACTTTTTATTATTTATGTGTCTACTACAGGGGGATCATATCATTGGGTAGGTATTTTCATTATACCTCTCTTCAAGATTTGGAAGCTAATTCAATACACGATTGGAGTCATTACGTTGTTTAAAGGGACTGGTCTTTTTTGCGCTATAGACGTTGTTTTGGTTGGTTTGTTACCTTTTTGAGTAAATGGAGGAAAATGGAGCCCCTGTTTTTTTCTTGGAATAAAATCTTGAATTTATTTTAATGCCAAATACTGACCAGTAATCGTGTAAACATCAATTGTGTCCCCGTTTTTATCATAGAATTCAACTTCAAAATTGTTAACGTCGTATTTTAAGACGATGCATCCGACGGTTCCTTTTTTCAAGTTTTGAAATTCTTTAATCAATATGACTGTATCTAGTTCTTTCATCCATTTGTACCTACGGTTTCAAGCATCCAATTGGAATAACAAATACACCATCTTCCCTTCTATATGCAAATTGATCAACTGCAGTAATTACTGCTAAAAATGATGGTTTTTTCATAACCTCATAATCAATTTTATCGCGAAGTTTTATTAAATTGGCTGCCCCCTCATTAATTAATGATTCACCACCAAGCTTAATTTCAACAAGTCCCCATTTTCCATTATTTAGATGAATGATTGCATCGGCCTCTAGCCCGCTATTATCGCGATAATTGTATACGGAACCACCAAGCATGTCGGTGTATATTTTAAGATCACGTATTACTAAGTTTTCAAATACTAATCCAAACGTTTGTAAATCGTTTAATAAGTCGTTTGGACTTGCTCCAAGTACTACTGTGGCAAAAGAAGGATCGGAAAAATGTCGTGTGTTTGTTGTTCTAATAACGGCTTTAGAACGTAACCTCGGACTCCAACTTTCCGTTTCCTCAATAACAAAAAGCATCTCAAAAGCATTAATGTACGAATATATTGTTTTGATGTCTTCAGCCATATATTGTACTTCAATATCGCGAAGTATTGTTTGCATTGCTGCTGACGTCGATATATGACGTGCATATGATCTTAAAATAAATCGCGCCCGCTGCGGGTTACGTTTAATCTCATCAACGTTAGTAATATCTGTTTTCAGTAATGTATTTATATATTCTTTAGCATCGACAAGAGCAAGTTGTTTATTTTGTTCAAGTACACTATTAGGGAATCCACCACGACAAATCAAAAAAGCAATATCGCCTAACTTATAATTATTAACCCCACTTATGCTTTGTGGATTGCTAAAAAGGTTCGCTAGTGATACTTCACCTGTGCTCTCACCGCTTTCCCATAAACTCATTGTGCGCATTTTGATTTTTTTGATACGACCAATCCCACTATGCCGGCCCTTATCTTCTGGTGGTTTTGCAGAACCGGTTAGAATAAATGCTCCTTTAGCTTTTGTTTCATCGATCTCGGTTCTGATTGTATCCCAAAGATCAGGAATTTTTTGCCACTCATCAAAAAGAATTGGTTTCTCACCAAACAATAATTTTTCATCCCCAATATCCGCTAGTGCTTTGTACTGCCTAAAGATTGCTGGTTTTTGTAGTTTAACAATTGTTTTTGCAAACCGTTCTGCGGTTGTTGATTTTCCGCACCATTTTGGACCTTCAATAACTACGCAACCATTAGTAAGCAATGCTTTATGTATAGTATCATCAATCAGCCGTGGTAAATACATATTATCAGTCATATTGTCCCTCCACACCTACACTTTACTATCAAACGGATGATTTGTCAATAATAAAACGGATGATTTGTTAATCTATTAATGGATAATTTGTTGTTCTTGAAATGGATGATTTGTTAAATACTCATATATGGTAGTAAATCGCATTGATAAATAGTAAGACCTTCTTCGATATGCATCTTACATATCTTGACCTTCTCTTTCATCGTTATCCGCATAAAAAATAGCTCCCTTCTTGGGTAGGTATTTTCATTATACCTCTTTCCAAGATTTGGAAGCTAATTCATATACGCTTGGAGGTTCCTATCGGAGTTGAACCGATGCTCATTGAGTTGCAGTCAATTGCCTTACCACTTGGCTAAGGAACCAGCGCAAGTCATTATAACAAATAACGACTTTGCCTTCAATATGCAAAAAAGAACGATAGTAAAATATAATAACTAGTTATTAGTAATGTTTTTTAGGCTTTAGTTGTTTTACGGCGCGCACTTCTTTTTTTCTGCGTCGCCTTTTTTTGATAAATAAAGAAACTACCAAATCCTAATAAAGTAATAATAGCAATCACAATGAGGATAATTGCCCATGTTGGTAAAGAACTAGCTTTAAATTCTTCCCACATCTTTAAGATATGAGCGTTATTATCACCAAAGTCATTCATAATTGCTAAACGGCTTATTTTTGAGCCTTCTGGATATTGAGCAGATAATTGACGATTAACATCTTCTTCATTAATGTAAATAATTGTTTCAGTTGTCACAGTGTCGCCAAAGAAATAAGTTAAGTCATAAGCAACATAGTTTTCAGGATCAACAAGTGGTTCTTGCCAATCTTCTTCGCGGACGTCATACCATGTATGAATAAGATCATTAATTTCTTCACCACCAATAAAGGAGCTATAACCAATATAGTCCATGTTTTGAGCCGCGTTAACAGGGCGTGAAACAAAGTCCATAAACTTCTGCGCAAGGTCTTTATTTAAAGAATCGCTTTTAGGCATCACCCAACCATCAAACCAGACGTTACCGCCTGTTTCTGGGATAACGTAATAAAGGGCTGTATCAATTTCTTCATCAGCTTGATCCATCGCGTAAACTGCATCACCACTCCAAGCAAGGTTAATGCCAATTTTACCAGTGACGATATCTTGTTTACCGCTGTCGGTTTCAAAACCATAAATGTTTTCTTTTAAAACCATTAATTCATCTTTAACTTTGTTAACTGTTTCTAAATCACTACGATTAAAAATTTGTGTTAAAAGTTCGTTATATGTTACTTGATCATAAGTTGCTAGTGTTTCATCTAAGTAAGTAGCTTGTAAGTTTTTAATTTCTTGATCAAATAAACGCATCACACCAACTGAATAAGTATCACGCATTGAATCTTTTAAAGAAATCGTGTTTTTATATTTTTTATTCCAAAGTGAATTCCAATCTTTTAAATCTTGATGAACTTCTTCTATAGTAATTTCATGGTTAACAAATGTTTTAAAACTAGGATTATAAAGTAAACCCAAAGTCCCCCACATATAACCAACTGCGTATTCACTTACTTTATGCGTTGTATTAGTAACTTTATTTGTTGCTTCAATGTTTTCAAAAACTTCTTTTAAGTAAGGCGAAACATATTGAAGATAATTAGGCATATGCGAAGCTAGTGGATCAAGAGGTTCAAGCATATCATTAACGATCATTTTTTGGATCATATAATCACTTGGGCAAACTAAATCATAAACTGATTTACCAGTCTGAAGAGAATTAAGCATCGTTTCATTCGTATCAAAAGTATCGTAGATAACGTTTACTTTTTTACCTTCGCTTTCATAAATATGATCTTCAAATTGTTTAATAAAGTCTTTAGCCTCATAGCCACTTGGTTTATCTTGAAGATAAATATAATCTTCCCAATTTAAAATACGTAAGACGTCTTGACCACCTTGAATAATGCCACTGCAAGCACTAACAAGAAGTGTAAAAACAAATAATAAAGATAAATGAAAAAATCCTTTTTTAAAGTTCATGTTTAGGTAACCTCCTTTTTCTCATTTTTTGACTACTTGAACGACTCTTTTGTTTATTTTGATAAACACTAAGTCCAATTACTACTCCTAACACAATTAAGAAAATAAGAAAAGTTAAAGCGCGCATTTCTGGAGGAATTGGTCCTTTTTTAATTTTCGCTTGGACAAGAGTTGAAAGTGTTTCGATTGTTCCTTCTTGGTTTAATAAACCTGTGCCTCTTGTAAAGGCGGTAATAATAAAGTCATCTAAAGAAAGTGTTAATGAAAGTAAAAAGCCACTAAAAATGCCCGGCATAATTTGTGGGATAATTACTTTCCATAAAGCCACGCGAGGTGTTGCACCTAAATCAAGTGCGGCTTCATAAAGGTGTGGATCTAGTTGAATAAGTTTTGGACGAACAGAAACATAAACAAATGGGACACTTAAAACAACGTGGCCAATTAGAAGTGTCCAAAAACCAAAAATCGATTGACCCTTATAAATAACACTACCAACAAAAACAAATAAGACAGTTAAAGAAAGGGCCATCACAATTTCAGCATTCACAATTGGAATTTGTGTCATTCCTTCAACGAGTTTATTCATCCGCTTTTTCGAATAAAAGGCGCCAATTGCGCCAGCAGCCCCTAAAAGCGTGGCAATAAGCGCACTAATAAAGGCAATAATAAGGGTATTGCCCAAGGCAATCATTATTTCAGGCGAAGTAAAAAGACGAACGTATAAATTTAAAGAAAAGCCCGTCCAAACACCAACATTAGTTGCTTCAGTAAAAGAAAAAGCAATTAAAACTAAAATTGGTAAGTACATTAAAAATAAAATAAAGTAAATGTAAGTTGAAGCAAAAAGTTTTTTAAATCTTACCATCCTTGGTCACCTTTTTCATTTACTTTCTTTTTATTAAAGTAATTACTAATAAGAAGTGAAATACCAACAATAAAAAGCATAATTAAGGCCATAAACGAGCCTTCATTCCATTGTGAATTAGAAAAGTGTAAATATATTGAGCTACCAAAAAGACTAATTTGTCCTTCACTTAAAACATCAGCAATCACATAAGAAGACATCGTTGGCATAAAAACCATCGTTGAGGCACTAACAAGTCCTGGTAATGTTTGTGGGATAATTGTTTTTGTAAAAACTTGAAGCGGATTTGCGCCTAAATCCGCGGCAGCTTCAATTTGAGATTGGTCTAAGTTTAGCATCGTTGAATAAAGCGGTAAAATCGTAAATGGTAAGAAGTTGTAAACCATCCCAATCATCGTCGCTAAATAAGGATATTTACCACCACTTAAATTCATCCAATCAAGTAAGTCTCTTGTCGCGCCGGTCCGTAACACAAAGTTAATCCACATCGGCATGACAAAAAGCATAACTAAAATCGTATTTTTATTATATTTTTTACGTGCTAAGAAATAAGCAAGGGGAAAGCCAATTATTAAACAAAGCGCGGTATTTAATAAACCAACAAAAAAGGAAACAAGCAAAACTTTTAGTTTTGTCGTCGAAGTAAAAAAGTTAACTAAGGCAGCAAAAGAAAGATGGCCATTAATATCACTAAAAGCATAATAAAAAATTAACGCAATCGGGATAATGACAAAAAGGAAAAGAAAAAGCGCATAAGGAATAACTAATTGTTTACGCTTAAACTTCATATTTTGTTAAGTCTCCTTTTAAAATAAGACGAATGTTTTCTTGCTTAACGTCAATGGAAACGACGTCTGTTTCATTATATAAATCTTGGGTTTCAACGATAAAGTCTTCTTCTTCTTCGATTGTTCTAACAATGTATTGATAATGATCACCTAAATATAAAGAACCAACAACAATCCCGGTTAATAAACCTTTTTCTAAGTCATCACTAAGAAGGACATCACTAAATTGAATCTCGACAATAACTTCAGCGTCAGTAAAGTCATATTTTTGTCCTTTATTATTAACAACATAGCCGTCTTCATCAACATGGCTATTTATAACTAGTTGGGTAATATCAATTGGAAAAGCAACTTCAGAAATAATAACTTCATCATGTTTATTAATATAAGCATCAAGATAACGATTAATCGTATATTCTTTTTTCATCACATGAATACTTTCAGGTTCAATATTTAAACCAACTGTTGTGTCAATCGGAAATTCTTTTGTACTTTGAACGAGTACTTCGCTTTTACCAACATACAAAACGTATTCATAATGAACACCTTTAAAGATTTTTGTATCAACGTAGCCATTAATCATCCCTTGATCTTTTTTTGTAATAATAATATCTTCAGGGCGAACGACGACGTCAACTTTTTCATTTTTAGGAAAATCATCTTCACACGTAAAAATATAATTTAAAAAACGAACTTGATTTGTATTTATCATCGTCCCGTGGTAAATGTTTGAATTACCAATAAAGTCAGCAACAAAGGCATTCGCTGGTTCATTATATATATCCATCGGTGAACCAACTTGTTGAATAAGACCATCTTTCATGACAACAATCGTATCTGACATCGTTAAAGCTTCTTCTTGATCATGCGTAACGTAAATAAATGTAATCCCAAGTTCATCATGCATTTCTTTAAGTTCAAGTTGCATATCTTGACGCATTTTTAAATCAAGCGCGCCTAAAGGTTCATCAAGTAATAAAATTTGTGGTTCATTAACTAAACAACGCGCAATTGCAACTCGTTGTTGTTGACCACCAGAAAGTGTTAAAACATCACGGTCTTCAAGATCTTCTAAATCGACTTGTTTTAAAGCTTTGGCAACTTTATCATCAATTTCTTCAACACTCAAACGACGTTTTTTAATTATTTCTTCATCGTTTTTAATAACTTTTTCTTCAATCCGTTTTAATTTAAGTCCAAAAGCAACATTATCATAAACATCTAAATGAGGAAATAAAGCATATCTTTGAAAAACGGTATTAACTGGTCTTTTATGTGGAGGTAAAATGGAGATATCTTCACCATTAAGAAGAATTTCACCACTCGTCGGCGTTTCAAAGCCCGCAATCATTCTTAAAGTTGTCGTTTTACCACAACCTGAAGGACCTAAAATAGTTACAAATTCTCCACGTTTAATATCTAAGTTAAATTGATCAACGACATACGTTTCATCAAACTCTTTGGAAATATTTTTAAGACTAATAATAATTTCATCTTTACTAACTTTTTGTGGATTTATTTTTTTTGCTTTAATCGCCATTTTTTGATCCCCCTTTTTCAAGTAATTATTATTGTCTAAAATTAAAATAAATTGACGAATTAAAATATATAGGAAAATTAATGAATATGCAATAAATTTCTATTAAGAAATACTGAAATTTTTTCCTCAAGCAAAAAACTGAAATTTAAAAATGCAAAAAAGTAAGATTTTATCGAATGTTTTTATTACTTTTGTTATGTCAATTTTTATCGTATTTTTTAACCTAAATTTAATGAATATTTTTAAGAGTAATTTAAGTAAAGAAAATTGTTTTTTAATGCAACAACTTTAAGAAACAATTATAATAAATATTAATGAAAAGAAAAGGGCTTTTATTTTTTAGTTTAATTAGTTTAGTAACTAGTCTTTTTTTAACTAGTTGTGATAATCAAAAAAAAGTCCCCCTTCTTTTTGGTTATCTTAATGGACATATCGAAAACTTAACTTATGAACAACTTCAAGAAAAAAATAAGCATCAAGATAATTTCTTATTATTTGTCACACCAAAAAGTAATTGTACGTGTTGGACAGCGTTTTTAAATAATGTTTTAACTCCTTATATTAAAGAACATCATTTAGAAGTTTTTACGATTAATTACACAGACTTTTTTACACCAAGTGATGAAAGTTTAGATACTTTTTCTTTAACACTTAATCCTGGTCATCAAACATTAGGATTATTTAAAGAAGGCGTTTTAAAACTAAATAGAGAATACGATAGTAAAAGTCGCTTATGGTATGAATACAACACTTTTAGTCAATATATATTTGAATATATTTATTATCCAACAATGTTGCAAATTAATATTTTTAATGATTTAGATAAACTTCTTTTAGATAAAGAAAAAGTAAGTGTATTGTTTTATGATTTAGATGAAAGTGAATCACGTTTTTTATTTGATTTTTATTTAAAAAAATATGCTTATGAATTAACAAAAGATAAAGTTTTATATTTAGTTAATACACGTGTTAAAAATATTAAATTGGATGATGACTTAGTTGAAGATGAATTGATTTGGCAAAGTTTTATTAATGATTATTCATTAAATACATATTTAGATGGAGTTTTACCGATATTTCAACATTACACATTAGAAGATTATTTAGTCGAACAAAGTGTTTATTTAAATGATGTAATAAGTACTTCTTTAGTTAGTGAACATTACAAAATTGAAAATAGTTATTTTACAAATGAACGCGTCGAAAATTTAGACTTTTTAAATAATTATAAAGATGAAAAAGTTTTAGTTAATAAATTAGTAAAAGAAAGCGATACATTTATTGAAAATAATATCCGTAAATGGGACTTTACTTTGGCAGCAAAATATCACGATTTATATGTAAACGCCTTTTTAGATTATTACTTATAAACTATCTTTATATTCTTTTTTAATACGGTCAGTTATTTCTTGAGCTTTTTTATATATGTCTTCAACTGGTTCATTTAAATAAAATTGATAATCTTCATATAAAATACGTCCATTAATCATCACTAATTTGATATTTTCTTTTGAACCACTGTAGACAATATTTTTCATAATATTATTTAATGGCTGCATATTTGGTCGCTTTAAATTAATCATAATTAAGTCAGCGAGTTTACCCTCACTTAATGTATCAGCATTATGTAATCCCATCGCATAAGCCCCGCCTAAGGTTGCCATTTTTAAAACTTTAATCGCATCGACCGCAGTTGCATCATTTGCCTTTAATTTACCTAAACCAGTAACTAAAAACATCTCGCGAAACATATCAAGACAATTATTTGAAGCTGGCCCATCAGTGCCGATCGCAAGATTCATTTTTTTATTAATAAATTTTTGAATCGGCGCAATCCCACTAGCGAGCTTTGTATTACTACTTGGACATGTCACTAAATGTAAATTATGTTTAAGGAAAACATCGATATCTTCATCAGTTAAATGAACACCGTGAAAACCTCCACCTCCATAATTATATAAACCGAGTTTATCAAAATATAAGGCAGGCGTTAAACCGTGTCGTTTAATACATCCGTTAACTTCATTTTCCGTTTCACTAATATGCGTATAAACGGGTGCTTTAAGTTCATTTGCTACTTCACTTAATTCAATTAGCATTGCTTCAGTCGCAGTATATTCAGCATGAAATCCTAGGCAAAAGCTTACTAATTCATGTTTATTGTTAAGATTAATAAAGTTTTCTTTTGTTTCTTTAATTGATTCTTTAAATGAAGTTGGCGTCGCTAAAATAACACTACGCATCCCAAAATCAACACTCGCCTCAAAAATAGCTTTGGGAAAATAATACATATCAAATTGAGCAGTTACACCACTAGTTAAATATTCTAAAAAAGCAACTTTGGATAAATGATAAACGTCACTTTCAGTTAGTTTTGTTTCATAAGGAAAGACGTGATTATAAAGCCAATCTTCAAGTTTTAAATCATCAGCGTTACTTCTTAAAAAAGTCATCGCCGAATGTGTATGGGCATTTTTAAATCCGGGCATTAAAACGTTACCTTCAACATCAATAATACGGTCAAATTTTTCTTGATGATTTTTACTTTCACCAACATAAGTAATAATATTATTTGTCACAATTAAATCACCAAAAATAATTTCTTCTTTTTCAATTAAAAGTAAACGAGCATTTTTAAATAAAATTTTCATTTTCTTTACCTTTCTTTTTAATTCATCTTTTCAAGGGCGATAGTATCAATTTTACCAACTAATGTTTTTGGTAGTTGTTTTAAATAAACGATTTCTTTAGGGACAGCGTAAATACTAGCGTTATTTAAAATAAGTTCTTTAACTTTTTCATCAAGCTTAATGTTTTCATAGTTATGATCTAAGACAATAAATAATTTTAAAACTTGACCTAATTTTTCATCATCCTTAGGAACAACAGCGCATTCATAAACTTCTTTAAGTGAAGACACTAAAACTTCAATTTCATTTGGAAAAATATTAACTCCACTTACTTTAATAATTCTTTTTAAACGTTGTTTAAAATAAACAAAATTATCTTGATCAAGTGCACCAAAGTCACCGGTTGGGACCCAAATTGTCCCGTCTTTATCTTTGACAAACGGTTGCTTTTCGCCTTCTTTTAAAAAGCGATAGCCATTCATTAATGTTTCACCACTAACGTAGAGTTCACCATCTTGATTAAAACCTAAGTTTTCTTTACCATCTAAACTCATAACTTTCATTTTTGTATTTGGTAGCATTTTCCCAACCGTCCCTTTTTTATAATGAGTTTTATTATTAACCGAGCACACCGTTACGACTTCGGTTAAACCATAACCTTCATAAAGGCGACAAGATGAACCATATTTAATCATTACTTCATTAAAACGATCAAATAATGTTGCATGAGAAAAGTCACCACCAACAAAAGCGATTTTTAAATTTTTTAAATGATAGCCAGCAAACTTTTTATTTTTAAGTAAGTTTTCAAATAAAACAGGCACACCAATAATAAAAGAAAGTTGTTCTTTTTTTATATATTTAATTACTTGATCAGCATTAAATTTAGGCATTAACGTATTAGCCATCCCTAAAGATAAACAAGCGTGAACACCCATACATAAACCAAAACCATGGAAAAGTGGTAAAACAGCGAGCATATATTTATTTTTTATTTCTTTAATGCCTAAAATATTAAGGCCGTTTGAACTTAAGGCATTAACACTATATGAAGATAAAGCAATAACTTTAGGTTCACCACCAGTTCCACCACTATGTAAATACAAAGCATCTTTCCTATAATCTTGATCATAAACTAAATTAACTTCATATTCGTATAATGAAATAACTTGATCTTCTTTTTTTATTTTTTTAAGTAAAGAGGCATTTTTTAAATAATAAAAAACTTTAACAAAAATACTCATAAAGTCAGTTGGCGAACAACTAAATAAATGAATACCTTCTTCTTTAAGCGATAAAAACTCAAGATATGATGTATCTAACATAAATAAATATTTAGATTTTGTTTGTTTTAAAATATTTTTCATTTGCGTTAGTTTAATTAAAGGATGAATTAAATTAGCAATCGCTCCAATTTGATTAAGCGCATATAGTAAATAAATCGCATGGGGAATATTTGGTAAACAAACAGTGACAACATCATCTTTTTTTATCCCATAAGCTAATAAACCAGCACTTAGTTTTTGAATTTTAAGAAGTAATTCTTCATGACTTATTTTTTTATTTAAATAAATTAAAGCATCGCGTCTAGGATATAAACTCGCTGTTTGTAAAATTGCTTCGTACAATGTTGATTCTTTTTTCATAAGTTCTTATTTTTATTTTAAAGGAACGCCAGTGAAATAGAAAAGTAAAAAGACAAAAACAGCTAAAACAACTTGATGAAATATATATATATAAAGTGTTTTTGAACCAATATAAGTAAGCGGAGAAAAGATTTTTTCAACGACATGCTTTTCTTTTTTTGGAAAAATTAAACTCTTCTTATCTTTATATAAAAGTTCACCAAGAAAACCACCTAAAAAAGCATAACCCATGTAAGGAAAAAGTGCACCCCAATCAGCACCAATCCATAACTTACCAATAATAATTCGTCCTTTTTCTTTTAATGAATAAGTAATTGGTACTGCCTGGCCATTAATAAATTTAAAAGTCGGTTTAATTTCACTAAAGCGTCCATGAAAAAGCATCCAAAAGTTTTCTTTTGTTAAAGGCATTTGCGCAACTTGAACGCGAAAATAATAGCCAACACTAATAATTAAAAGGCCAAAAAATAAAGCAAACCACTTCCATTGAAGTGGCGGTATTAATTTAAGAAAAAGAAATTTTAATAATGAATAAATAATTAGTGATAAGCCTAAACCTGCAACAACACCAAAAATAATATACATATCGTCATTAAAAAGAAGTGATAAATAAAAAGTAGCGATTGATAAATAACCAGCAAAACCTAAGATTAATCCACCACGTTTTAAACTATTACGCGAAAGTGAAGAACTTAAACCTAAAATTAAGAAAAAAAGTGCGATCACACTATAGCGTAAATTAATCCGCCAAGTAGTATCCCAATATTGAATGGCCCATAAGTGAAAATTATATAATTTGGCTGGCGCTAAACTTACGATAAAAAGATTTGGGGCAAATTGACCTAAATCATAAGCGAAGTGGTCTAAAATCATTAAAACAATTAAAATAAAACGTAAAAGATCAATTTCAAAAATACGTTTCCTTTTCGAAGCTTTTTTGGTTCTTTGAAATAGTTTCATTTCTTTTTGAAAAAGAGCTAAATCCATAAAAATAATATAGCAAATTGTGTAAGCTTTGTCTTTTAAAAATACTTTTGCGTTATAATAAATAATAAATTTATTGTAAAATTGGAACAAGAGAAAAATAATAAGGTATGGCTAAAAAATTAAAATTAAATAAAGAAGTACGGCTAAGACATCATTTTTTTGCCTGGCTAAATCGGACTGTTGTCGCAAATATTATTCGTTCAAAATATAATTTTAAAGGCGAAATAATTAAAAAAAGACGTCATACACCGCAACTTGTTTTAGTTAATCATCAAAGTGAACTAGATCCTTTTTTTGTTTATTATGTCTATAAAGCACCAATATATGTTGTTGCTAATGAACAAATTACAACGAATCCTTTTTATGGACCACTTTTAAAAGCTTTTATGAATGCTGTTCCCATTCGTAAAGGGACGATGGATTTAAAAGTTATTCGTCGTTTAAAACAAATCGTTAGTGAAAATGGCTCGATTTTACTTTTCCCTGAAGGTAATTCAACTTATGATGGTCAACTTTGTTTTCATCTTCATAACCCGGGTAAATTAGTTAAACTCTTAAATATTGAAGTCGTTATTTATAATTTACAAGGTGCCTATCTTTCTAACCCTAGATGGTCACGTTTTCGTAAAAAGGGCCCTACTTATGGTCTAATAAAAAGAGTCATTACTAAAGAAGAAATTGCTCAATATTCTTTAGAAGAACTTGAAACAATCATTAAAGAAAATTTAGACGTTAACCCTTATGAAATAAATACTCCGTATAAAGGATCAAAAATCGCTGAAGGCTTACAACGTTTAATTTTCTTTTGTCCACATTGTCATCATCTTGATACATTAGAAACAAATGAAAATATTATTCATTGTCAAAATTGTTCTTTTAAAGGTGTTTATGATGAATTTGGTTATTTAACTATTAATAATAAAAAATATATGTTGCATGAAGTTTCGCGGCCGATGATTGATGAATTTGAAAAATATCTTTTAAAAAATATTAAAATACAATTTAATGAAAACGTCGCAACAAAAGTTTGTTGGGGTAAAAGAAGACGTCGTCTTTATGAAAATATATCTTTTTTACTTAATAAAGATGGTCTTTCCTTAATTGGTAAAAAAATTAACTTTCAAATACCTTTTAATAAAATTATTGGATTTGGATGTCAACAAAAAGCAAAACTCGTTATTTATGCTAACGGCATTCCAACCCTTATTATTCGATTTGAGAAAAACATTTCAATTTATAAATATTACATTGTTTTGCAAATTTTTAGCGAATTAGCAAAAAAAGGAGAGGAAAATTATGAATTACTTACGCACACTAATCTTAGCTTCTGAGTTACAAACATTTAAGCCTTATGAATTTAATCCGACTTGGCAAATTCTTTTAGGCTTTTTTATCGTTTTAACACTTTTACTTTTTTCTAATTTATTAAGAAGAGTTATTCCTTTTTTAAAACGATCACTTTTACCAGTTTCTTTTATTGCCGGGGCGATTGGTTTAGGTTTAAAAGTTGCTTTTCAATATAGTGAATTAGCAATAAGCGGGGCGACAGTAATGACAAATAGTTTTACCTCGATGCTCCAAGTTTTAACATATCATGCTTTAGCAATCGGTTTTATTTCTTTAGGCTTAAAAATTATTGATAAGCAAAGACAAAAAAATAAAGAATTAGGCCGTGATAGTCTTAAAGGTGGCTTAATTATTATTGCAACGTATTTAATTCAAGCAATTGTTGGTGTTGTTATTACAATTGTTTTTAGTTTAGTTTTTGATGTTGTTTCTCCATTTGCTGGTATTTTATTACCGATGGGTTTTGGTCAAGGGCCAGGACAAGCAATGAATATTGGTGGTATTTTCCAAGATAGTGGCGGCTTTGCTAGTGGTCTTGACTTTGGTATTAGTGTTTCAACTTTAGGCTTTTTAAGCGCGGCTGTCGGTGGAGTAATTTATTTAAATTACGCAGCTAAAAAAGGTTATGTTAAACGTCGTGATGAAGACGATATTACGCCAACAAGTAATGAATTAGTTGAAAAGCATGGTGAAATACCTCTTAGTGAGTCAATTGATAAATTAACACTGCAAATTGCTCTTGTTGCTTTTACTTACTTTTTAACGTTTGGTTTAATGTTTGGTTTACATAAGCTTCTTGAACTAACAGGCGTGCCTTTTTTAAGTGTTAACGTTGTTGGTCTTATTTATGGCTTTAACTTTATTTTTGCAGCGATGCTTGCGATGCTTGTTAAAAAAATTATCGCTAAACTTCATACAAAAAAAGTTATCAAACGACAATACATAAATAACTTCATGTTAGATCGAATTGCTGGTGTTGCTTTTGACATTATGATTATTGCTTCAATTATGGCAATTGACATTCGTAACTTAAGTGACCCAGGCTTACTTATTACTTTAGCCGTTATGGCGCTTATCGGCGCGTTTGTAACGTATTTCTACGTCATGTTTGTGGCCCGTAAAGCTTTCCCAACTTATAAACATCAAGCCTTCGTTACTTTTTATGGTAATTTAACTGGTGCAGCATCAGATGGTATTGCTTTGCTTAGAGAAATTGACCCATTATTTAAAACACCTTCTGCCGACACACTTGTTTATGGTAGTACGGTTGCAATTGGTTTAGGTTTTCCGGTTCTTTTAATTACTGGCTATATTTATAAAGATTATGAGATGGGTTTAGCTTCAACTTCGCTTTGGGTTTCAGTTGGTATTATGGTTTTATATTTTATTGCAATTAATGTCGCCTTTTTCTTTGTTTTAAAACATCAAAAGAAAAAAGCTTTGCAAGAAGTTGAAGAAGTTAGTGAAGAATAAATAATTTTTCTTTAATTAAAGTTTTTGTAAGCAAATGTCTTTAATTTATTAAAGCAAATTTATAAAATATATTTATCTGACAAAAAGGAGAAAAATTTTTATGACAAACAAAAAAGTTATTGATTTAATTAATTTACAAATTCAACGTGAATTTTATTCAGCCTATTTATATTTAGATATGGCTTTATATTATGATGATCTTGGTTTAGAAGGATTCGCTAATTGGTTTGAAATTCAAGCCCAAGAAGAACGTGATCATGCGATCGGCTTTATTCGTTATTTACAACATATTGGTGTAAAACCAGAACTTGCTGTTATTGATAAGCCAACGCTTACATATTCTGATCCACGTGAGCCACTCGTTGAAGCGCTTAAACACGAGCAATTTGTTACCAAAAGTATTGAAAACATTTTAGAAGTTGCACAAGAAGAAAAAGATCATTTAAGTGTTCATTTTTTAAGATGGTATATTATGGAGCAAGGTGAAGAAGAAAAAAACGCTAATGATAATATTACCCGTTATGATTTAACTAAAGGTTCTCGCGGTGCGCTTTTACGAATTGATAATGAATATAAACAAAGAACTTATAGTCCTTCATTTCCAGATTTAGATTAAATTAGTATTTTAAAACACAAAAAGCCTCGTAAAAATGAGGCTTTTTTTCTACCTACATTTTAATGATATTGTTAAAAATCTTAATTTTTGTTAAAATCAAATCAACATTTATGCGACGTAAATTTATTTTTATTAGCTCAGTTATTACTTCATTTTTAGTTGTCCTTGGACTAATCTTTTTTTCTTTAAATAATCGTTATAATCAATATCGTTTTGCACCTAATGCGCAAAGTGTTGAAAGTGTTGAAACGAATCGGGTTTGGCTAAAAATAAATTCTTCGACGTGGACAATAGATAATGCAATTACACAAATTCATTATTTTAACGGCTCTTCTTCACCTAATACGATTTGGCCTGGAGTCCCTCTTAGTTATGATTTAGCTAATGAAGCTTATTATTATGATTTACCACATGATGTTAGTAATTACATGTTTACACGCGTTGATTCTTATTATAATTATTTAAACGCTAAAACGGCTGATTTATCATATACTAATTCAATTAATAAAATTTATACTATTTCAGGAGCAATTTCAGGTTCCGGAGAAATAACAGTTACTGGTAGTTATTCTGCTTTTTCACCACTAACGACAACAAAAGTAAGTACGTTTATGACAACTTTAGATGATGGTAGTTATATTTGTGATTATAATCACACTTTAAAAGAACTTAATTATTATTACCATGGTTTAAGTTCTTTTGAACGCAAACAATATCAAGAAACTTTACTTTATGATGGAGTAAGCGGAAGTGATCGCCTTAATTATTTACTTTCTAAATATCAAATTCATCATGAATCTGTATCTTCATTAACGGCAAAATTAGAATTAGATAAAACAGCCCTTAGTGTACCTTCATCAACCTTAATAAGTTTTGATTTAGAAATGTTTGGTGAAAACGGTTCATTTATTAGTTGGACTTCAAGTCGAAGTGATGTTTTAAAAATAATTAATAATGTCGCGACTGTCATACCTACTTCTAGTAATGTTACATTAACACTAAATGCAACTTTGAAACTATTAAATGAGAGTAGTCAAAAAAGCTTTAGTGTTGTTGTTGAAAAAGACCCATCGATTCAAAGTGTAAATGTTACTTGGACAATTAATTTACCTTATGCAATCCCTAGTGGACGTCAATTAAGTATTGGCACTGATTTAAATGATTGGAACCCAAGTAATACATCATGGGGTGAAGTAAGTAAAGTTAGTGATACGCAATATCGTTTTAGTAAATCTTTTCTTAAAAGTAGTGAAAGTGAATCATTTGTGATGCTATATAAGTGGGTTTTATATAGTAATAGTGATACTGATATGTGGTATGGAGTCGAAAATGCACCGAATAATCAAAATCGTTCGATGACAATAAGCTACGCAAGTTCGACTTTATCAAAAACCGATACAATTAGTAGTTTTGAAAATGTAACTAGTGGGGGTAGTACGCCTGTGGGTCAAGGAAAATTAACTGTAACATCAGTTGGTGGTAGGACAATTCGTATTTATACTCCATCAAATTATAATGCATCTAATACAAATGTACGTTATCCAGTTATTTATATGCATGATGGGCAAAATCTTTTTGATGTAAGTACTTCTTTTAGTGGTGAATGGGAAGTTGATGAAGCAATTGAAAATTTAATGTCTAGTCATAATTGGAGTGGGATGATTGCCGTTGGGATTGATAATACAAGTAATCGCATGGGTGAATATATGTATCCAACTGGTTATATTTCTTATGGCGGATCAACGCCTAGTGGTGATGTTTATATGAATCTTATTGTAAATACAATAAAACCATACGTTGATACTAATTATAATACACTCCCTGATCGCGAATCTACTTTATTAGGTGGTAGTTCAATGGGTGGCCTTATTTCCTTTTTTGGTGGACTCCACCACTTAAATACTTTTGGAACAATTATGGCTTTTTCAACTTCAACACAATTAGTATCTAACGCTAATACAAATGTCCCAAATACATTAAGTAGTCTTAATCAAAATTTACTTACTAATACAAAATTCTTTCTTTATGTTGGCACTAGTGGGGACGGGACTTCTTCTTGGCCCGATACTTATAAAGGCTATTTAACTGCTAAAGGTGTCCCCGATAATAACGTACAAACATATTTAGGACAAGGATATTCTCATAATGAACATGCTTGGTCAATTCATTTTCCGATTGCTTTAAAATGGGCAATGGGCTTTGGTTTATAAAATAGTAATTTTTATATAATTTTAATTATCTTCACTAGACAACAACGTTTCTTCTTTAAACTTTTTATTTTCAAGCCTTTTATAATTATGTTGATATAGAAGAAAAATTAAAAAACCCATTAAAGCAGCGACAAGAAAATAAAGTAAAGAAATAAGAAAACCAGTCACAAAAATTGGGACATTTGCTTCATGTAATATATTACGTAAACTACTTAAATAAGGTATATTTGAGCTTACTCCCCACGGACTAATATAAAAGCCATCAAACGCTTCTAAATTAGGATTTTTAAACGATAAATAATGAAAAGTAGTATTAACAATTTGAATAAAAACAATTGTTGCTAAAAGAACGATTGTCGCGCTTATATATTGACGATAATTTTGGCCAAACTTTTTACTCGCACCGATATATAAACCAACGACGATCATACTGCCGTGCCATATCATCGTATGTAAAGAAATAGAAACGTCTAAAGTAAAAACGCCCATCCCTGTTAAAGTAACACTTAAACCTGCTGCAAGGCTATAAAGAGCAAGATAATAATATAAGCTATCTTGAATTTTTTTATTTTTAATAAAAGGCGTAATTAAAAACAAATAAAGAGGTAAAGAACAAAATTGTAAAGGAAAGCCAAACCAAGCATAATTATCAAGTCCGTTTCTTAAATTTAAATAAACTAATTGTTTATAAAGTTCAATACTAATAAGAAGGACACCGAATTTAAATACTTCATAATCAACTTGATTTAATTTACCCCAAAAATATGTTTTCGTTTTTGTTTGTTCTTGCCGAGCTTTTTTTAAGTAAATAATTGTTAGTAAAAGCGAGACGCCGATCATTAAAAAATGAAACGTACTAAAAATTAAATCTTGAGGTAATTGTGATGGTAAATATTCATCACTAAAAAGCCATTTACCATTTAATGTAAATAAAAAGGCCATCGGCAAAAAGACATTTATCCATTCAAAAATAATAATAAAAACACGATAACGTTTTTCATCTTTTTTAATTAATAATCTTTTTAGACAATATAAACATAAAAAAGCAAAAACGTAAAGACTAGTAATTAATAAACCATGTCGATTACTCATTTTTTCTTTCTAGGAAAGATTTTATTATAAATTAAGTAATCTTTCAAATATTATAAGGTATTACTTTATAACAATACTATTTACTAAATTTGATTTCATTAAGTGCGTCTTTTTTAAAACTCCGCCACTTAATTTCAGAATTATTTCTTTTTTGTTCGCTACCTGGTATTCCCCATAAATTGCGACTACCTGGTTGATAAGATAACATTTTAAAATTAATCGTACCGTTTTTCCAAACATGTTTTTTTCTTAATAAGATTTGATAAATTAATTTTGTTGGAAGAAAAAACCCATCGTCTTTTGTTCCGTGATATATTCCATTAATTGTAAAATTAGCTTTATATCGTCCTTTTGTTATAAAGCGTTCGATAACGTGTTTCATAATGTTATCTTGACTTAGCTCGTCGCTTGCTAATTTAAACCATTTGCTATGTGTTTTTCTTAAATCATTTGAGGTAAAACGGATTGGACCGCTTCCATCAAGTGTATTATCGCCATAATGAAAAAAGACAATTGTCTTTAACGTGCTTTCGCTTATGCCTATTTCTCTTAAAAAGGGTATGAATGTATTAATTTGTTCACTATGAAAAGAATTTGAATTACCACTTTTGATTGATATATATTTATTAACTTCACCTACTTTTAAAACGATATCAGCTTTTTGTTCGTTATTTAATTTATTAACGTACAAAGTTCCTTTATCAACTTGAAATAATTTTTGGATCCATTTTTTAAAATGATTTGGTAATTTGTCAATTTTCTTTTTATTTAAAACTTCAATAATTTCGTATTCGTTTTGATGTCCATCATTTTTTCCCATATTAAAACCTCCACTTTATTAATAATGAAAATGGAGATGTTTTTGTTAATTTTTATTTAATAATTAAGTTATTAATTTATTTAAGAAGTGGATATAATCCATTTAAAACATCAATTGTCGTTAAATCCCAAAGATCTTCATCCCAACCTAATAAAACAAAAAACTCAGCATTAACTAAGTCTAATGTAATAAATTGTCCACCTTCTGTTGGATTTATAAAATCATTACCGTCTAAGTCTAAAAGATCGTTTGTGTAATAAGTGTCAGTAATAGTAATACTAGGACCAGTTTTTTCACCAACAATGCCTCCAACATAAGTTTCGCCTCTAACTTCGCCAAAATTAATTGAAGAAGTTATATTGCCTCGATGCATACGTCCAACGATTCCACCGACAAAATTATTGCCACTTACATTTCCTGCATTATAAGTATTAGTAAGTATTAAATCAGAGGCATGAGCGTCTCCAACAAGACCGCCAACCCAATTATCACCACTTACATCGCCTAAGTTGTAACTATTTTCGATTGTTAAATAAGATGAATAGTTGAAAGAGCCAACGAGACCTCCTATATAATAAGTTCCACTTACATCACCACTATTGTAACTGCTAAATATATCTAACCATGAAGTATTATCTGAATAAGCAACAAGACCGCCCGCGCAACTTGAACTCGCATTAATTTGACCGATGTTATAACTATTTTCGATGAAGATAGTTGAATTATCATATGAATCACCAACGAGACCGCCGACAACAAAAGTACCAGTTAAGTTACCAATATTATAACTATTTCTTATTTCAACTTTCGATGAATAAGAAGATGTACTAACTAATCCAGCAAGATAGTCTTCTCCACTTATATCTCCTTTATTAAATGAAGCTTCTATTTTTACAAACGAGCCATTTGTAGAATAGCCAACTAAACCGCCAACATTATAACCTGCAGTTATATCGCCCTCATTATAAGTATTAAAAATTTCAACTTCTGATGTAAAATTACGCCCAATTAAACTACCAATGTATATTTGTCGATCATATTTATGAGCAATATTAATTAGCGAATTTTTAATCCTAACATTTTCGAATTTGACTTTTTTATTTTTAATAGTTGTGCCAATAATATTTCCAAGATACATATAGCTATTACTTGGTTTATTAGAAATTTCAATTAGGGTTTCAGACATTTCAAGATTAAAAATGTTTGCATCTTTAACTTCACCAAAAAGCCCAACGCTTTCATAGAACGTTTTTATTGTCATGCCACTAACCTTATAACCTTGACCATCAAGACTACCATTAAAGCCATTAATTGGCACCCAATCTTCACTACTTAAATCAATATCATTCATTAATTTATATTCATAATTTAAATTTGTTGAAATATCTTCTAAATCATTTCGGTTATAAATTGGTATAAAAAAGCCTGCTTCTGCAGTTATATCTTCACTAAATTGATAATTTGCAAGCGATTCACCTAATTCGTTTGTTAACCTTACTCCATTATAATACCAACCACTAAAAGGTGAATCAAAAGGCGAAATAACAATTGGTAAAGTGTATGGAAGATTATAGCCAACAACTTTACTTAGTTCACTTGCCGTATCTTTAAATGTACCTCCATTTAAATTAAGACTAATCGTATAATTGTGTGCAATCCACTTAGCAACAAGAGTAATACTTTCTTCATGCATCCACACTCCATCAACTTGATATTTAACATCATCTAAATACCAACCATCAAATATATATCCGTTTCTTTTGGCAACTAATAATTCATATTCTTCGCCATATCTAACAGAAGTAGAAGTTACTAAATCATCATAGCCAAAATCATAATTAATGTAATATTGTTTACTTACCCAGTGAGCAATAAGCGTCATATCATATGTGACTGGATAGCCATTAAAAACCCATTTTTCACCATCAATATACCAACCATCTAATGAGTATCCTTCGTTAGTAATTAAAGGTTTAATAGCTTTTTCACCATGATAAATATATTGTGACTCAATATCCACTTCACAATTGCTTATAAATTTTACGATATGAACTTCTTTATTGCCTAAACGACCATTAATTAAATCATCAAGCCATTCTTCTTCATTTCCTTCATATTCAGGATGAGCCTCACAATATAATTCATAGGCTGATTTGCCAGTTTCACCTTGTTCACCATCATCTCCAGTTTCACCTTTTGGACCTTGTGGACCAGTTTCACCTGTGTCGCCTGTAGGACCTTGTGGACCAGTTTCGCCAGTGTCGCCTGTAGGACCTTGAGGACCAGTGTCACCTGTCTCACCTTTTGGGCCTTGAGGGCCAGTTTCACCAGTCGCACCAGTATCACCTTTTTCGCCAGTCGCACCTGTTTCTCCTATCGGTCCTGGAATACCTTGTTCTCCTTGTGGGCCAACAACTGGCTCAACTGAACAAGAACTTAATGTTAAAGCAAACAAAGAAAAGAAAATCGCCAGGATTCCTTTTTTATTAAAATATTTCATGATAAAAGCCTCCACTTCTATATAGTTTAGCAAATAATATTTTATTTGTATTTTGCCTTTATGTTTTAAAAATGATTATTTTCAGAAAAGATGAGAAATTTATTAATCAATTTCTCAAATACTATTTTTATATTTTAAAGAATTTTATGTTTATTTAATTATTAATTGTTTCCCATAAACCAGATCCACCATAAGCTTTTATCATCGTGTCGACAATGAAGATAGAAAAAATTACAAGCATAATAAAAGTAACGATTGAAGTTATAATCAAAGCTTTTTTGGTCCGTTTTTGTTTAATAAAAATAGCGAGTAAAAGACCAAATATATTTAGGAAATATCCTAAGATAAAGCCTAAAATAAATGAACCTTCATAATCTTGCTTAAGTGGTTTATTTAATGTTTCGATAGTTTGTTCTTTTTCGAGCATTTTAATAGTTTAACAAAGTTAGATTAAATTTTCTATATATTATTTCTTAAGGCAAAAGAAATGAGTTTATAAAACTAAATTTTGATTTGCTGCAATAATCTTTTCATTAATTAGTTTAGCAAAATCTTTATAATTTGAATTAGCAAAATCAACCATAAAGATGGGCATTGCTTCAAGCCATTGATCAAAGTTATCATTTTCTAATAAAGTTATGTTACTATGTTTAGCAATATCTAATAATGACCAAGAAAAAATTGTTTTAAAAGGCGCTTTTAAATAATCTGGTGTCAGTTGCGCTTGATTAAGACGAAACATCTTTTGAAAGTCTTCATGAGCTATTAGTGTTGCTTCATCATTAATATCTGAAATAATGTCATCTACTGCATTTTTGTTATGCCATTTAGAACGAATACTAATAACGTTATCTTCACCATCACCACGTTCATACATATATTTTTTATGTTCATTTGTAATTGTTTCATCATCATTTATTAAAAAGATAATGCCACCTCTAGTGTTATTTATTACATCCTTATATTTTAAATCTTCAAGCAAGATAGTATCACTATCATAATGAACATAATCATTAAATGTATGACCATCGAGTTCAGTCGTTACTAAGTAATTAATAAAGTCATTTACGGTTTTATCGCTAGTATAAATATGTTGAACATCAAAAATAATAAATTCACTAGGATTAGCATTTAAAAACGTATACGTTTCTTGTAAATATAGTTCGAGTTTATCACTAATAAAACCGTGTTTGGTGTACCAACTATCTTCATAATAACTAACGCGAACATCAAAATAACGAACACCAGAAGAAAGTAATTTAGCTGCACTATGTTTTTGTGCTCGTGCAACACGGCTCATCCCGCCTTTAAAGAAAATTTTTGCAACTTTGTTACTTGCTAGACCGTCTTCGCCGGGATCACTCTTACTAAATAAGCCAATATTATGACTATAAGCATCATGAGCGCCTAATAAATGAATATTAGTAACTTTTGTTTCTTCATCTAATGCTGCTTCTTTTAGTACTTCAGTAAAATCTAATTCGTTATGTTTATGCCCAAATGTAAAAGGTGCATACATAACAAGTAAAAGAAAAACGCCTAAAAGACCGCCAATTGTGGCAATAATAATTTTTATTTTTTTCATGACTTTATTGTATCATTTAAAAGCTAAATTTGAGTTTTTTAATTTAATTAACTTTAGCTTTTCGCGCAAATTCATTCTTTTTCATTAAGAAAATTATCCTATACAGAAAACAATTAAAAATAGATTGGTAATTACTTTATTAAATAAAACTGAAACTAACTAAGGAATAAGAACGCCATTTCTTGCTATTAGTTGTGTTTCAACCATTTCGATATTGTCGTAAAATTTCGTTATTTGCCCAGATAAAATAATAACATCTCCAACAATAGGTTTATACGATGGATCCATCTCCCCGTACTTTAAGCTACCAAAATTCAAACCATAAATATAAAGACTATTCCCAGTTGGGTCAGTCAAGTACATATTCCCATAGTAATCAGAGACTATCGAATCGATTTCACCTTGCACATAGTAAGAGTTCGTCGTCCGATCATTGTGATTTAACCCGTAACCGATATCATAAATGTCACTAAAACTCGAAAGATTATAACCTAATGAGTTCCAATCCGCACCAAGCGGTTCCCACTTAGCATATAAGCTAATTGAGTTTTCAACTTTTTCTGTATTATCAATAGAAATTGTGCCATCTCGATCTAAATACCAACCCAAGAATTTATAATCACATCGGAATGGATTTGTCGACGGAAATTGACTGCTTAAGGTTCGTCCTTTAATTGCCCAAATATCATCGAAAACTGTTTCGTCTTGTGCGTCATAATTAAGACAAAAAGATAAATTTGCATAATCAGCATATAATTTACTACGATCGTGTTGCCATTCAGTCGAAGCGTAATCAGAAGCTTTTAATTCAGTCCCTGTATTATAATTATTATTTTTGAGCCAATTGTATAAGATTATTCGATAATTATCGCTAAGCGAACTAATAAAGGCCCCGTTATTATCTGGAAAGTAATCGTAATAACGAGCGGAGTTAGTGTGAAAAGCTAAGTAGTCAAGGCAAGCAATCGTGTAAACACCATCAGCCCTTATTTTTTCAGTGAACGCTGGATTTCGATAAATGTTGTTATATCCTTTTACTTCATATAACAACTCCTCACCAGTTATTTCAATGATATAAATTGTATTATCAAACGGAAAAGCTCCATAAATATCTGCAAAAGTCCAACTTCCAGGATCAAGATTGGCTCGTGCTGTGTTACAGTAGGCGAGATCGATATCATAGCCCTCAACCACCGCTTGATCATACATAGCTTTTGTCATTAAATTTGCCGCATGATCGAATGAAACAAAATCTCCAGTAACGTTACTAGCGACAACTTCGTTTGCAGCGGCATCGCAATCTGAACTATATTGATCTATTAAGTTCGAAATTGTCGAATCAACTGTTGTCACCTGTGCAGAAATATCACTTGCACTATATTCTGTGATATCCGTATCGACTACTTTTCCTAAATCAGTATCATACTCAAGTGTCACCCGCCCAAAATATTCACCATATGCTCCAAATTGTGCGTAGGTTAGACCGGCTACTTCACTATATTCTTTTCTATGCGTATGTGCACATAGCACTAAGTCAACATAAAGTTCGAGTCCTTGACCTTTTACTGTTTCCTCACCACCGTGAACACTAGCGATGACAATATCCACTCCGTTATTCTTAAGAGCATACGCCTCGTCTTTAATAATATCGACATGGTTTTTAAAAGCAATATCTTGGGTGTAGAGGGAGTTAATCGAGGTGATTTGATCTTGGCCAATTACGCCAACAATACCGACTTCAAGGCCGTTTTCCAACGTATATGTGACTGATTTTTGACCTAGTTCACTTTGTTGTTCTGTACCAATAGTTTTCGTATCAAAATCAAAATCATAGACATTAGCAGCTAGCGTTGGCGTTGTATAGCCATCATAGTCTCTTGCGACATTAGCGGCTAATACATCAGTTCCCCAATCAAAATCATGATTACCAACTGTATGTGCATCAAACTTGGCATAATTCATGACGTCAGTTATCAACCTACCATAATTGTAGTTCGAATAGATAGAGCCTTGCCATGTATCTCCAGAGTCAATTAATAAAGTATTATCTCTTTCTCCTTGTTCTTTGAAAAATGTTCCAAAATTGGCAAGTCCAGCACGAGTACTAGTTTCTTCAATTGCGCCGTGAAAATCGTTTACTGCAAATACTTCAACATACTTTTTATAAGGATCCTCATCTTCGCTAACAATAGAAATATCACTAGCGTCGACAAGCATCAAAGCATATTCACTCGTACTACTTAAGTAAGTAATGACACCCGTTAAATCAAAAATGGCGTTTTTATTAATATGCGAATTAAGAATATCCGGCATCGCATTTGTCGTCGTCACATTAAAGGTTGAGATTCTAAGTGACATATTTTCATAATTGTCTGTTGCATCACTGAGAATACCATTTTCATAAATGCTTGAGCCATAAAAACTAATACTACCCGAGACTTGTCTTGTAAATTTAACATTTTTTATCGTTACTAACCGTGACATATCGCGAAAAGAAAAACTACTTGCGTATGTGTTAAATTCGCCTACACTCATCTCCCAGGATTCGACAGGATGTGGATTTGTCTCTTCGGCTACAGTTGCTTGATAAACAGTATTACTATCGTGTCCAATTAATTCAGGTGTATTACCCCCGTAATAAGTATAAACACCATCGACATCGATAACATTTCCTACTGCTACCGGAAAATATGGATCGACGTATTCATAGAGCATAAGAGAAGATTTACTTCCATCTTCACCATTTGTTCTTTGAATAAAAGCGCGATAATATCCATCTTCACTTTGTTGAATACTCGTCACCGTGCCGCGTGTCTTATAATATAAGGTATCATGAGATGAGTCACCAGCGACTAAATCACGAATTTCAGTTTCTCCCTCAGGAATATAACAAGTATATCCACCACCATTTCCACCAAATTGTGCGAATATTTTGTTGTTTTCATTATAATGTCGAGATAGCGATAAAGATAAAATGCACGTTGTCGCTAAGCTTAACAAAATAGTCCAATACTTTAAATTCTTATCTTTTTTCATATTTGGCTTTTCTCCTTTTTTTATTAAATAAGTAATAAAGAACCCGCACGTCTAAAAACAATACAAGTCCTAAATTACAAAAACAAAAGGGGCTACATTTACCCTAAGACCAACCGCAAGTGCTAATGTCATAAAAAAACTAAAAAACCCTTTTGTTTTATACTTTTTTTCATATCATTTCCTTTTGTTGTGCCTTTAGGCGCCTTTCCTTTTTCTTCCACTATTTTTCTTCTGATAAATGATTAGAAACTTAGAAAAGAGGGATGTCTTGTAGTCAGAAATTGTAAAAAGTATTCCCTTGCTTAGTGTACTTATAGTATATTAATCGATTAACAACATTTGCAAGAATATTTACAAGAAATCAATTTTATTAACAAATATAATTTCTACTCGTAAATTCGTTAAAGAGGGCAACTTCCAGCAATTTTCATTAAGGAGGGGACTACTCAAAATCGGTTTAATTTCTCTTAAAGTCGCCAAAAGGATAAAAAACAGGTTTGTATCGAAAATTGCCTCAGTTCGTTAATGTGAATAATATTTGAATGTTAGGAAACAATTAGAGGTTGGGCTAGACTATATCGAATGCGTAGAAAATATGGTTGTAACACAACTAAAAAATCGAAGTTTTAATAAAGATTTCAAGGTGAACGTAATTTTTTAGTTTTACTATAATTTATCGACACGATTTAACATTAGTTAATCAAACGAGCAGTACGAGAGCTATTTTTATGTTAGACTTATAAATGAAAAGAGGTTTAAAAATGAATAAAAACCGGAGATTTAATGGTCTATTAGTAGGAACAATGCTTATGGCTGGAACACTATTACTTACATCTATTGTCATAAGAAATAAAGGGTTCGAGCACAATAATTTTAAAGCATTACAACCGGAAGTTGTTGAAACTAAAAGAGTTTGGGTTAGAGATTATGTCAATGATGGTCCTAGCGTTTGGAAAGTTGATAATGCGATAATTTCAATCCATTACTGGTGGAGCGGCGGCGATACAGTTTGGCCTGGAGTTCCGACGCTTTATGATGCTAAAAACGATGCCAACTATTTTGATTTACCTATGAATATTACTGGTTATATGTTCACAAGAACGAGTGCAAGCGGTGAATATTGGAACAATAAAACTGAGGATTTAAATTATAGTCATTCGGTTAATAAGATTTATGAAATTAGTGCCAAAGGTAATAAGGAAATATCTCCAGGAGAATTTAAAACATTTGTACCCGTGGCGACTGATATCGTAAGTGAATTTATAAATAAAACTAGTGATGGTAATTATATTTGTGACGTCGACAATGTTATTAAAGAACTTAACTATTATTACTATGTCCTAACAACATTTGAACGTGAACAATTTAATACTTTAGATGTTGGACAAGGTGTTATTGGTTTAGAGCGAATAAATTATCTCATTGAACGATATAATATTGCTAGCTTAGGTGCCCTAATAACTTCAAAGTTAGCGCAAGATAAAGCAGCAATCGTTCTTCCAAATTCTGTTGTAGAAAGTTTCGTTTTAACAAAATTTGGTAATAATGGCGCAATTATCACATGGGAATCTAGTAATAGCAACGTAATTACTATTGACTTGTGGGACGCTAAAGTAATTCCACCAGCTAATCCAACTGAGATAACGCTTACGGCAACAATTCGCCTTCTTAATCAAAGCGACACGCACGAAATTGTAATTATTGTTAATCAAGATGATGATTGGGATGGTGATGTTGATCAAATGTACATCCCAACACTTGCTGGCTTTGCTAGTGCACGTCCTGTGGATCCTGGCTATCCGCATTTAGAAAGCGATGCTGTGACTCGTCCGACGTATAACGGTTTTACTTTTCCCGAAAACGCGCGGACAACACCAACGAAACAATATTTAGAATTTTGGCATCCTGAAACGAAACTAAATGTCGAAATATTTGGTGACCCCCAAATTTTTGCGCTGATGGATACGCATGGATATCTTAATAACGATCCTAATGGTAATAATAACGACTTATATTGGCCAGTTAGTGTCCGCCTAACCGTAAACGGCCGTAAGTATGTGTATTACGAAGTCGGCATGCGTCGCAAAGGGAATACATCACGTGATCATCATTTTTGGGATCACTACCACAATCATTTTACAACATCATTTAGTTTCAAACTAAAGTTTGATGAACGATGGCATAAAGATATTTACGCCCCGTTTGGCTTACAAAAGTCATGGGCGAAAGGTGACCCAGATTACGATGCCCGTAATAATCGGACAATTATGCATGATGACGATGGCAAAAACGGAATGTCTAAAATCGACTTTAAATATAATAAAACCGATGACAAGAGTATGACAAATCAACCATTTGTCTTTAGCTTTTTCCAAAAGCATGGTCTTGTTAGTCAAAACTCAACACTTACACCACTGCAAATGAACGGTACAAAGTTTGGAATCATTACAATTAACGAAGCAACCGACAAAGATTTAATTCGTCGTTATTTTGCAAAAGGTGCCGATGATGGCGACCTTTATAAAGTTGGTTGGGGCAAGACATCAAGTAACGAGGAACATAAAAAAGGTAGTTTAATGATTGAAGATGTTCGCTATATTGATAACAACCCAAGTAACGGTCTTATTCCAGATGGAATTATTGGAGAACAAGATAAGTTTAGTGGCTATAATCCAGGCTATGATGCGAAGGAACTTCATAAAAATACAATTAACCACGGCAATCTTGTCAACTTAATGCAAGTCTTAAAAGATAACGAAAACAAACAACCAGGTCAATATAGTGCCGCACTTGAAGAAGTTGTTGATATGAATAGTTTCCTAACGTACGCTGCCGCAGCATATTTAACTGGTAATCCAGACGATTTACGTAATAACGGCAATAACTATTATATTTATTTTGATCCAAGTGATAATAACCGTGCCCACTTCATCCCTTATGACTACGACTGGGCCATGGGCTTAGGTTGGGACGAAAATAGTTCAGAGGGGCAAATGAGCCGTATCCCAACTAACCATAGTAAAATGCAAGGTGATGGGCGTATATGGCAAGAAGTACGCTTATTCTGGTATACCATTATTGATAAAAGTCAACATAGTAGCGCGCCATATAATATTACGCTTAACCAAGCATACTTTAATACGTATAAAAATAACGTGATTAGTATGTATGATAGTAGCTATTATAGCGGAGCAAACTTTGTTGCGCTCCATAATCTATATAAAAATAATTATCTCAACTTAACCGCCGCTGAAGTTGATAAAACATGGTCGGGATTTTATAGTACACAAACAACCGTTAATTTTATTAATAGTATCGGTCAAAAAGTTAATGAAATTCGTTAACAAGTGCAACGCTTACTTACGTTTATCTTTCAATTTTTATTAGCAGGGAGAATGCCTATATGCTTCATCCTATCTGTTAGAACTTGATAATTAAGTCCATATTTTTTACCATTGATAGTTTTAGATACTTTTGATTTTGCTCCAACTCTAAATGTTTGCCAAAATATTGACTCTAGATCTTCATTTAAAAACACTTCAAAATATGTATTTTCAGGATCATCAGTTCCATCTGGATCAAAATAACTAAGCTTAATTACTTTTTCTTTATTTCCATCAAATACTAACTCATAGTTTTCAGCGTTATTATAAATCATTGATTGTCCTAAAAACTTTCTTCCGATTCCCCAATTATCAAGGAATTTCTGATCGTGGAATGACTGAATACACTTAACATCATTTTCATAATAAATTCTTCCGACAAAATATAACTCGTCATTTAATTCGTTAACTATTAGGGAATATGTTTCTGTTTTATTTAATGACTCATCGTATTCTTCTACAAGTATTTCATAGCCTTCTTGATCATGCATAATTACCTTACCTAAAACCGTTAAGTGATATGAATAGTCCTTGACCCCATCATCATATAATCCCCAACATACTTCTTCCCCTACTTTTAATGGAATATGCCAATTTGGAACTTCGTTATATTTAATTTCTTCTTCTATTTTTGAGATGTAATTAAATTCAACTTTCCCAAACTTTTTAGGTAATTTATTAACATCATATCCATGCAATAAATCATCTGTTGAGACATCAAGTATTCTGGCTATTTTTTTAAGCATTAATATATTAGGATAATTAACACCTGCTTCCCAACTATAAATTGTTTGTCTAGAAACACCAATTGCATGAGCTAAATCTTCTTGCGATAGCCCTTTTCTTTTTCTTAATAGTTCAAGATTTTTTTCAAATTTCATTTTAATTCCTCCTATTGATGATTCCATTTTATAAGATTGATTTGTACCCAACAACCAAGTAAACATTACTAATTTTGTAAGGTTTTTCTTACATTATAACATTTATTATCATCAATCGTGTAAACCGTAAAGTAATCGTTAAATTGTAAGCCAGTGTTTAACTATTTTCGGTATTTTTGATGTTTTTTTTACTTATACATTTTTATTTATAATTTTTTTCTACATATAGGATAATGAAAAACGGTCGATAGTTCGAGTGTGGAAATCATTTACGCTTACTAACTTTTTTTAAGTTAAATTACCAAGTCGTCGCCCCATAAAAAAAAGACCCGCTGAGGGTCAAATTTTTTTGTGATTGGGGCGAACGACGGGAATCGAACCCGCGAATGTCTGGTTCACAGCCAGATGTGTTAACCACTTCACCACGATCGCCGCGAATACGCCTATATATTTTATAGGTGTCGCGGTGATTTGTCAAAACTAAAAATTACAAATCGCTCCTTAAAGCAACAACAGGGTCTTTGTTCGCGGCTATGCGTGAGGGAATAAGTCCAGCGATAAGTGTTAAGGTTGTCGAAATACCTATTAAAGCAAAAATCGCATACCAAGGTAAGGCAGCAATAACACCAACTTGAAAATATTTTTTAATGATAATGTTAGCTGGCCAATTTAAGATGATCCCAATTATGACACCTAAGACACCAGAAAAAGCACCAATTAAAAGTGTTTCAGCGTTAAAAACAAGGGAAATATCGTATTTTCGCGCTCCTATACTTCGTAAAATACCGATTTCTTTTGTTCTTTCTAAAACAGAAATATAAGTAATAACACCAATCATTATCGAAGAAACAATTAAAGAAATTGACACAAAAGCAATTAGAATTGCTGTTATTGCATTAATCATCTTCGTCATTGATGTCATTAAAATATCGACATAGTCTGTATACATAATTTGCTCATTAATTTCTCGCTCATCATTATAATCTTCAATCATTTCAACAAGCCGATCTTTACCTTCAAAGCTCGTTGGGTAAATATGAATCGTCCGTGGTGTTTCTAAATCGCATATCCCAAATTCACTAATGCGATTATCTAAAGTTGTCGGCGCGACAAAAGGCGCGTTTGTCGTAACATCAATATCTGGTGTCGCTAATTGATCTTTAACAACATCAGTTTCGTTTGTAATCTTAATTATTTCTTTTGTAAGTGAAGATAAATAAGCAATGCTTCCTGAGATGCTTGTCGCGGTAATATTTTCTCTTGGCCTTAAAATTGCTCCGACTTCAACATCAATACTTTCATCTTTATCATCTAAAACATCTTTTACTAATAATGGATTATTTGTAATCCCTTCATATTTATTTTCATTATTTTTTTTATATAAAGTTGCAGCAGGTACTAATTTTAATTTAACATCTAACATATCATTAAAAGTAATTTTAAAATCTTTACCTTCCATTAAATCTTCAATACTTATTAAACCTAGGCTTGCAATTGTATAATCAGGAAGACGATTATATTTATCTAATATAATAGCGACTTTATTAGTATCTTCTTCTATGTCAATATCTAAATATTCACCTGCAAGTAGTTCATATTGCGACTCAATAAGTTTTTTATTATCAAGCATTTCTTCATAAATTTTTGCTACTCCTAAATAACGACTTGCATTAAAACTAGCAGGAATATTAAGAGGATATAAACGTGTGTTTGTAGTTTCATCATAAGTATTTGAATAAATTCGATAATTAGTATTATAAACATATTGAATAGCAGAATAGTCATTTTGATATTTTTCTTTAATTTCTTCACTTTCAAGGTGATTTCTTAAAGATTTTAAGTCGTTAACATGACCACTTTCTCCGACTGATTCAATAAAATTTGAAGTAACAAGATTAGAAGAAATTTCTTCATCACGTGGATATTCTTGGCCTTCACTATCATGACGAGCATGATAAACTAAGTGCCAATAATCTGTCGTTTCTTTTTGAATCGTTAATGGATAAGTTGATAACGTATCAAGTTGTAGTTGATGCATATATTCACTAAAGCCGCTTGAAATCGATAAGATTAAAGCAATACCGATAATCCCGATTGAACCAGCAAAGGCTGTTAAAATCGTTCGTGATTTTTTTGTTGCTAAATTACGAAGTGATAAACTTAGCGCACTTAAAAACGACATTGATGTTTTCAGTTTCTCTTTTTTTGGATAGTCTTTTATTAATTTCTCACTTTTCTTTTCTTCTTCAATAAAAGGATTTGAATCGTCAGTTAAAACCCCGTCATTTAAATAAACAATCCGTGTTGCGTAAGTTCGGGCTAATTCAGGATTATGCGTCACCATGATGACAAGACGGTCTTGGGCTATTTCTTTTAAAAGGGCCATAACTTGTAAAGAAGTTTCACTATCAAGTGCGCCGGTTGGTTCATCTGCTAAAACTATTTGCGGATTATTAATAAGGGCCCGCGCAATTGCGACGCGTTGCATTTGCCCGTTACTTAATTGATTAGGTAATTTATGAATTTCATTTTCTAAACCAACGTCAATTAAAGCTTTTTTAGCTCTTTCTTTTCTTTCTTTAAAGGAAACACCACTTAAAGTTAAAGCAAGTTCTACGTTTGCTAAAACACTAATATGATTAATTAAATTGTAACTTTGAAAAACAAATCCAATCGAGTGATTGCGGTATGCATCCCAATCATTATCGCGATAAGCTTTTGTCGAGCGATGATTAATAAGTAAATTACCACTCGTATAACGATCAAGACCACCAATAATATTTAATAATGTCGTCTTACCACAACCTGATGGACCAAGTACTGTAACAAACTCACTTTGACGAAAGCTTAAAGAAACACCTTTTAAGGCATGTGTAATTTGCTCTCCACTAATATAGTCTTTAACAATGTTATCTAATCTAATCACGAGTTTGTCTCTTTTCTTAATATAAATTATAGCAACTACGCATCATAAAAATGTAATAAAAATAAAAAAGACTTGCAAATAGCAAGCCTTTTCAAAAAACCAAATTAACTAATTAATACTTTAAGGCAAAGTTTTTCTTTAAAATAAGTTGGACAATATCAATAATCCAACCGATGAGAAAATAGCCGCCAGTAAAAAAATAAAGAATGCCTAATAAAAGTTTACCTCTTGTAATACGAATAATCGCACCCCAAATTACGGGTAGAACAATTAGCAAAACGACGTGTGCAATCCATGGCAAACCGAAATCTTTAATCATATTTTTCCTCCTTATTGATTAAATGTAACTTACTACGTAATTATATTAACAAATTTATAAATTTTTGTAAACGAAATTTAGATAATTATTCACCCTTCATATCAATGATATTACTTGATGATTTATTAATAATATCAAGTGACAATTTGACTGAGTCACCGATTGCTTTTTCGATGTCGTCTTCTTTAACACCTAAACTAAGCGCACCTTCACTTGGATCAATAAATAAGTTCGTCGCCATCATCTTGGCAAACCTCACGATATTAAGACCACTTTCAATACCTTTTTTCTTATCTTCTTTCCGCATTTTAAAGCCGCGAAGTGCTAATAAGAAGCTTGGTATTGTAATAACGCGTCTTTTTTTAGGATAGCCCATATATTTATGAACGATACCTAAAAACTCTTTCCATTCCATATTGTAATAGCCAAAAGGAATACTAACTCCGCCTTTAATGTTTTCTAAGGCACCGGCAATACCTTCAGCAACTTGTTTAACACTTACCATACTCGTCCCGCCTTTTGGATAATACGTGTTTCTTTTCATTGCTTTAATAATTTCAATTAAAAAGACCCAAACTGGTTTTCGACCTTCTTGCACGCCAAAAATATAAGGTAATTCTAAAATCGAAACACTCATCTTCTCATCAGCATAAGATAAGGCCATTGTTTCTTGATCGATTCGTGAGCGAATATATGGATGGTATTTTGTTAATTTTTCTTTTGGCCATTTTTTAGCAAAATGTGAAAAATATGAACCGCAAATATTAACATGTTTAACACCAACACGCTTAGCAACTTTCATAATTTTTTCTAAACCATCGATATTATATTTTTTAAAAAAATCATAACTAGGTGCGGGCGCTTCAATTCTTTCATCAACACCAGCAGCAAAAACGACCCAATCAACTCCGATTAAATGTTTTTCCAGTTCTTCTAAAGACATATCGACGTAATTACCAAATTCAATTTTCATTTCTTTTGGTAAATTAGCACCAACAGGAATTGGCGGTAAAGAAATGGATGTAACTTCATGACCACGTTTAATTAGTTCACGAGCCGCCTCGCTACCGAGTAAACCTGTTCCACCGACAATAAAAACTTTCATTTTGTTTTATCCTTTTGCATTTATATTTATATTTTAATTATTTAGACGACTAATTTACACTAATATAACTTTTAATTAACTTCCTTTCATTAACAAAAATAAAAAAAGACGTGTTTATTGCAAATGCGAATGATTTGCATTAACATTAAATTATGAAAAAGATTTTATTATTATTTATTAGCTCATTATTACTACTTAGCGGTTGTAACCCGCCGCTTGAAAGTGAGAAATTAATCGTTTATACGAGTTTTTATGTAATGGAAGATTTTGCTAAAAAAATTGCTGGGCCATACGCTGAAGTTAAAACATTAATGCCAAGTAATGGTGAAATTCATGATTACGAACCGACAACAAGAGATTTAGTTAACCTAACTAACGCTGATCTTTTTATTTATAACGGGGCTAATCTTGAACATTTTATTAAACAATTAGAAGAAGTCATGAATGAAGAAAATCCTTCTTTAGTATTTGTTAATTCAACAAAAAATGTAAATTTATTAAAAGAAGATCAATTAATTGATCCACATACATGGTTAAGTCCCTTAAATGCTAAAAAACAAATTGAAGAAATCAAAAATGCGTTCGTTTTAATTGATGAAAAACATTCTTCCTACTATAACGAACAATATAATAAATTTGCGCTTGAATTTGATAAATTACATGAGCTTTATCAAATATTTCTAGAAAATGGTAAAGACCGTTATTTAGTAACTTCGCATGCAGCTTTTGGCTATTTAACTTCTGCATATGATTTAGTCGCCTTACCAATTGGAAGTTTACATTCTGAAGAAGAACCAACACAACAAAATATCGCTCATGTTATTGAAATCGTTAATACTTATGAAATCCCATATATTTATGCCGAAAGTAATGCACCTAGTAACGCTGTTATAACTGTTTTAGAAGAAACAAATGCGCAGTTAGAAATACTTTATACATTAGAAAATTTAAGTGAAGAGCAAATAAAAAGAAACGCTGATTATTTTTCAATTATGAAAGATAATTTACTAGCGATCGCTAAAGGATTTATGTAAATGATTATTGAATTTGATAATGTTTCTTTTTCTTATGAGACTCACCATGTTTTAAAAAACATTTCTTTGAAAGTTCAAAAAGGTGAATTTTTAGCATTAATTGGCTCAAACGGCACTGGTAAAACAACAATCCTTAAGTTAATCTTAGATGAACTAAAACCAAATAGCGGTAAAATTAAGCTTTTTAATGAAGACATCAAACATTTTAAAGATTGGACGAAAATATCTTATCTAGCCCAAAATGCTTCAGCACTAGTAAGTCATTTCCCGACGACTGTTTATGAGCTTGTTTCTTCGCATCTACATCCACATCTTGGATTTTTAAAAATCTTAACAAAAAAAGATAAACAAAAAGTTAATGAAGTTTTAAAAATTGTCGGGATGGAAAAATATAAAAAACATTTATTTTCCAAACTCTCAGGTGGGCAAATGCAAAAAGTTTTACTTGCTCGGGCGATTATTAGTGAGCCAGAAATTTTAATTTTAGACGAACCTACTTCAGCTTTAGATGAAAAATCAACAGTTGCCTTTTATGAATTATTAAGAAAGCTTGCTAATATTAATAACACTAGTGTTATTATGTCAACTCATGATCAAGTAAAATGTTTTCAATATTGTCACCATATTGTTAATTTAGATGATGAATATTTAAAAGAGGCGCGTCCGTGAATATTTTTGAATATGCTTTTATGCAAAGAGCTTTTATTGCGGCGATTTTTCTAGCAATTATTATTCCTTTAATTGGCTTTATTATGACTTTAAAACGTTCATCGATGATTGGTGATACTTTAGCGCATACTTCTCTTGCTGGTGTTGTGGCTGGTTTACTTATTGGGATTAATCCTTTAATTGGTGCAATTGTGACAGCAGTTATTGCTGTTTTTGCCATTGAAGCAATTCAAAAGAAATTACCAAAAAATAAAGACCTTGGAATGGCTGTTGTTTTAACAATTGGTGTTGCTTTAGCGGGACTACTTTCAACATATGTTAGTGGCGGGATTAATTTTAACGCCTTTTTATTTGGTAGTATTACATTAATAACAAAAAGTGATTTAATTTTAATTGCCTCGTTATCTAGTGTTGTTTTAATCGTCTTTTTATTAATTGTTAAAGACTTATACTTAATAACCCTAGATGAATCTAAAGCAAAGCTTTCAGGTGTTAAAACTTCTTTAATTAATTTTATTTTTACAATCTTAACTGCTATTACGGTTGGTCTAGCTTCAAAAACAGTTGGCGCCTTAATCGTTTCTTCTTTAATGATTTTACCTTCGGCTGTTGCTATGCAATTTGAAAAGGGTTTTTATAAAACACTTCTTCTTTCAATTGGCTTTGGGCTTTTATATACAATAAGCGGTCTTTTTGTTGCTTTTTATTTAGACCAAAAAGCCGGAGCAACGATTGTTATGATTGGTGTTATTATTTTTATAATTGTCATTTTTGTTAAATGGCTATTAAATAAAATTAGGATGATAAAATTAAGGAGAGAAAATGAAAGAAACTAATTGGCCAAAAGATTTTAAAAAAACAAAGATTAGACAAGAAATTATTAATATCTTACGTCTAGCTAATAAACCTTTATCGGCTTTTGAAATACAACAAACACTTATTAAAAATAATTATAAAGTTTGGCCCTCGACTCTTTATCGAAGTTTAGATGCTTTTGAAAAAGCGCAAATTATTACAAAGTTTTCTTTAACGAATAGTTCTTCCGCCCTTTATGAATTAAAATCTGCTTCGCATGCTCATTATGCCATATGTTTAGATTGTCAAAAAATGTTTCCGATTCTTAATTGTCCATTAGTTAATTTTGAACCAGAAATTAATGATCATAAATTTATTGTTGTCACTCATAAAATGGAACTTTATGGCTACTGTCAAAAGTGTTTAAAAATTCGCGAAAATAGTAATTAAAATTTTGTTAAATTATTTAATAAAATCTCTTTCTTTTTTTAGTGTAATATTATACTATTTTCTCGTAGCCAAATAAGAAAGAAATTTTTATTTAAGAAAAGGGAAATATATGCATAACATCCGCCTAGCTAATTTTAGCGATTATTCTTTTTTATCTTTACTTGAAGAAAGCTCATTTGATAAGCCTTTTCGCAATTCTAAAAGGTCTCTTAAGCATAGCTTAAAAAGTAAAGCACAGCTCGTTTATATTTTCGAAGTTGAACAAACGCCAATCGGCGCGGCAATCTTATTTATTTATCCTAAATCTTATCGCCTTTATTCTTTTGCTATTTTAGAAAAATATCGTCATCAACAATATGGTCGTTTTTTCTTAAATTTTATTTTACAAGAAGCTAGTAATAAAGGTCTTGAAAAAGTTAGTTTAGAAGCAAGAGTAAAAAATGAAATCTTAATTAATTTTTATCTCTCTTTTGGTTTTATAAAAGTAAAACTTCTTAAAGACTATTATCAAGTTGGTGAAGATGCTTATAAAATGCACTTAATTTTAAAAGAAAAAACGAAAAAAGAAAAATTTTTAGCTAATTTAGTCGTAACAACAAAAAATTATCCTTGGCTTAGTAACATTGAAGGTTTAAAAGTCGTTAGCGCACAAAGTTTTTTAAATAAAATGCATGAGTCTACTAATGTTGAATACCGCGTTTTTAATTTATCCCATAATTTATCTTATCAGTCACTAGGTTATTATGTTTCTTTACTTGCTAGAGCGCGCAATTTACGTGTTATTCCTAGTGTCTCAACTTTAGAAGACTTAAATAATGAAGATGTTCTTACTTCAATTGGCGATGAAGTTTTTACTTTAATGCAAAAAACACTAAAAAACGTTAAAGAAAAGACAATCGAAGTTTGTGTCTTTTTTGGTGTTAGTGAAAACGAGTCTTTGCAAAAACTAATTAAGGCCTTACTTCGTTATTTTGAAGCCCCGCTTTTAAAATTTACTTTTTATAAAAGAAATCATTGGCACTTAAAGAAAATAAACTTATTAACATTAGATGACGTTAAAGAGTATGAACATTTAAAAAATTTAGCTAAAAACTATTTTTTGCAAAATCGTTTTGCTTTAAGCGAAATTAAACAATATAAATATGATTTAGCTATTTTAGTTGATGAAGATGAATTAACTCCTCCTTCAGATTTAATTGCCTTAAAATATTTTAAAGAAGCGGCTGAGAGCATTGGTTTTTATACGGAGTTTTTACATAAATATGATTATCATCGTATCGGCCAATTTGATGCTTTATTTATTCGCACCAATACGAGCGTGCATAACTTTACTTATAAATTTTCACGTCTAGCTTACGCAGAAGGTTTAATTGTCATTGATGATCCATGGTCAATTTTACAATGTTCAAACAAATTATATTTTCATGAGAGTATGAAAAAAATAAAAGTGGCAACACCAAAAACTCTTTTTGTAAGTCGTAAAACAAAGTTTGCTGATATTATAAGTGAACTAAAGCTGCCGCTAGTTTTAAAACAACCTGATAGTGCTTCAAGCTTAGGTGTCTTTAAAGTTGAAACAGAAGTTGAACTAGAAAAAATGCTCAAGCAATTATTTAAAAAAAGTGCTCTAATTGTTGCTCAAGAATATTTAAAAACAACTTTCGATTGGCGCGTCGGTGTTTTAGACGGAGAGGCTCTTTATGTTTGTAAATATTATATGGCCAAAAACCACTGGCAAATTTTTCATTGGCAAAATAATCATCAAAAAGTTAGTTATGGCCGTGTTGAAACGCTTCTTGTTGAAGACGTTGATCTAAAGCTAATTAGACTTGCTTTAAAAGCGGCAAGTCGATTTGGTAGCGGTCTTTACGGCGTCGATATTAAAGAAGTTTCGGGCCAATATTATGTCGTCGAAGTTAATGATAATCCTAGTATTGAACATAATATTGAAGATAAAGTTTTAGGTAAAAAATTGTACTTAAAAATTGTCCAAAATATTTTAAATAAAATTGAAAAAGCGCGAAAAACATAGATTAAATTAAGAAAATCACTGCAAAAGCGCGCTTTATTTAAAAGTTAATTATTTATCGTCTTTTTCTTTATATTGTTTAACAATACCATCAATTAGGTAATTAGGAACTTCTTGATAAGAATCAAATTCACGATTAAAATAGCCACTACCTTGTGATAAAACACGAAGGCGAATCGCATAGTCTAAAATTTCTGCCTCAGGAACTAAGGCGGTAATTTCTTGATTGCCTTGACCAACTTCATCAATACTTAAAATGCGGGCTCGTCTTTGGTTTAAATCGTTCATGATGTTACCAGTAAAATCAGTTGAAACACGCACACTAATTTTCATAATTGGCTCAAGTAATGTCGGCGCACAATTCATATACGCTTCTTTAAAAGCAATAATTGAAGCCATCTTAAAAGCGAGCTCATTTGAGTCAACACTATGGTATTTACCATCAAGGAGAACGGCCTTCATACCAATAACACGGAAGCCAGAAAGAAGTCCGTTTTCGGTCGATTCAATAAAGCCTTTTTCAACTGCTGGGTGATAATTTTTAGGAACCGTTCCACCGAAAACCGTTTCTTCAAAAACGTTTTCTTCCGAACCACTTGGTCCAAACTTCATTTCAACGACTCCATAAAATCCACTACCTCCAGATTGTTTAACGTATCGTCCTGGAGCTGTTGCTTCTTTTTTAACCGTTTCACGATATTGAATTTTTGGTGGATTAACATCAACTTGAATATTGAAAATATTTTTAACGCGTTCTAAAATATAATTAAGATGGGAGTCACTTAGACCTCCGATAAGAAGCTGTTTAGTTTCACTATTACGATATAAATCTAAACAAGGATCTTCAATTTTTAGCTTTGCTAATGAACCAAATAATTTTTCATCGTCTTTTGTTGTTTTTGCACTAATTGCCCGATAGTAAACACTCGTTGGATATTTACTAGCCGGTAACATGATTGGATTATTTTTTTCAGTCAAGGTGTAAGTTGTAATTACTTCATCAAGTTTTGATAAAGCAATAATTTCTCCAGCAATTGCTTCGGTCACGCCTGTTTGTTTACTACCTAGAAGCGAAAACATTTGTGTTACTTTCATCGTTTCATTTCTTTGTGGGCAATATACTATATCACCTAAACTTAATTTACCTGAAATAACTTTCGCAACATTAATTGCCCCTTTATATTGATCAAAAAATGTTTTAAAAACATAAACACTTAAAGGTCCATTAACATCAACTTTAAGATCAACTTTATTTTTAGCCTTATCAAGAGCATGATATGTTTTAATTTCGCCTGGATAAGGTAAATATTTAATAAGTGTTTCTAAAGCATATAAAGCACCAATGTCTTTTTTAGCACTACCAACTAAAACAGGAATGAGTTCGTTATTTAAAATAGCAATTCGTGAACCTTGTTCGAGTTCTTCTAAAGAAAGAGCTTCACCAGAAAAGAATTTTTCCAAAATCACTTCATCAGTTAGAGCAACTTTTTCAGCAATAACATTATGCATTCCTTCGACTTTGGCAAGTTTATCTTCAAAGATGACATCATCGACATAGCCACTATCAACATATTTTTGAGCTTTTAAAGAAACGAGATTAATACAACCATCAAATTTTTCTTCATGACCAATTGGATAAACAAAAGGTAAAACGTCTTTATGAAGTTTACTTGAAAGTTCTTCTAAAACTTCATCGTACTTAACATGTTCTTTATCCATTTTATTAACATAAACAATAATTGGAATGTTATGTTTACGAAGTAAGTTAAAATGTTTAATTGTCCCAACTTCAACTTTTTTTGTTGCATCAACGACTAAGACAGCTCCTTCAACCATTTCTAAACCGCCGATAACATCAAAAACAAAGTCATCATTACCAGGAGCGTCAAATAAGTTAATTTTATAACCTTGATAGTCTAAAGTTAAGACGGATAAATTACATGAACTAAGTCGTGCTTTTTCTTCGTCAGTATAATCACTAATCGTGTTTTTATGTTCAACACTCCCCTTTGGGCTTTTTAAGATAATGCTTGCTAGTGATTCAACAAGCGAAGTTTTACCACTTCCTTGGTGCCCCAAGAAAAGGATATTACGTATATTTTTGGTTTCCATAATGTAGAAACTCCTTTCTAATTAAGTTCTTCGAGTGCTTTAAGTGTTTCAAGTGCTTTTGCAAAAACAACTTCGCGGTCACAACCTGTAATATCAATATAATGACGAGGAATAACTTCTTCTTCATTACGCCACTTTAAAACATATGTTTCAAATTCATCAACATTGCGTAAAGGATGAGTTAAATGAACAGGGTGCCGGTTTTGATTCATTTCGCGATATAAAAAACGATCATATAATACTTCGATATCACCTGTTAAATATAAAAGGACGACTTTCTGGTTATTAAATTCACAAGTTTGTTTGACTTTTTCTAACTCTTCTTTATGGAAGTTTGCTTCAAGAATAACGTTTTCGCCAATTGAGGCTGTTCTTTCTAAGATGTGTAAGAGAATGTCAATCGCAGAATTTGATAACTTTTTGTTGTCGTCACGTTCGAGATAATCAATTTCGTCACTAAGAATTTCTTTAAGATTTTCTTTACTGTAATAAGGTATTTTTAAATGATGGGATAATTTTTTCGCTAGGTTTGACTTACCGGCGGCCAAATCACCAGCGATAATTAAGGTTTTTGACATACGTGCTCCTTTAACATTATATATATAATAACTTTTTTATAAGGTTCTTTTCAATAAAAACTCTTGTTTATCTTAATATGTAAGTAAATTAAAATTAATTCTTGTAAATAAATTTCCTAGATTACCTCTTTTTCAATATTTATATATCGCTTTCAATGTTATAATTGTTTCATCTTAATATAAAAAGTGTTTCAAGGGAGAAAAGAAAATGCTGCAACTTCAAGAAGTTTCAAAAACATATAAATTAAAAAGCGGTTTAGCCGTTAAGGCTTTACAAAAAGTAAGCGTTAATTTTCAAGAAAAAGGCCTAGTCTTTATTTTAGGAAAAAGCGGTTCAGGTAAATCAACAATGCTTAATGTCATTGGTGGACTTGATCAAGTTGATGAAGGTGAAATTATTATTAAAGGTAAATCATCAAAAACATTTAAAAATAGTGATTTTGATAATTATCGTAATACGTTTATTGGTTTTGTTTTTCAAGAATATAATTTAATCGAAGATTTTACGATTGGTAAAAATATTGCTTTAGCCTTAGAACTTCAAGGCCATAAAGCTACACCTGAACTTGTCCATAATATTTTAAATGAAGTCGATATGGTCGGTTATGAAAATCGCCGTGTTAATCAAATTTCAAGTGGACAAAAACAACGTGTTGCAATTGCCCGTGCTTTAATTAAAAATCCGCAAATTATTTTAGCAGATGAACCAACTGGCGCACTTGATAGTGCGACTGGTAAACAAGTTTTAGAATTATTAAAAAAACTATCTAGTGATAAACTTGTCATCGTCGTTTCGCACGATATAGAAACAGCAAATGTGTTTGGTGATCGAATTATTGAATTAAAAGATGGTGAAATTATTAATGATGTAACGAAAGTAAAAAATCCAACTAAAGATATTAAAAAGGGGATTAAACAAAATCAAAATATTGTTTGTTTAGACGAGGATTACAAATTAAAAGAAAGCGATTTAAAATTATTACAAAAATTGCATGAAGAAAATGAAACGCTTGTTATTACAAAAAAACACGAACTACTTGACACTTATACTTTTGATAATACAAAAGTAGATGAAATTAATCAACAAACTTATGATGGTTCGCTTTTAAAATTTATTAAGTCTAAATTAAAAAATCTTGATTCTTTTAAAATTGGCGCAAGTGGTTTAAAACATAAACGTTTTCGCCTTTTTATGACAATCTTATTATCATTTGTTTCACTTTCTTTTTTCGCTTTAACGGACACGATGAGTGCTTTTGATGCTAATGATTCACATTTAAGAACATTAAGTAATAATAATATTAATCGAACAAACCTCGCCCAATCCTTAAAAGATGATAACGGTAGTTTGTTTGGCTCATACTACACATATGGTTTTACAGATGAAAAAATCGATAAAATAAAAAGCGAATTATCAAAAGCTTCTATTTCGCCAATTATTAATGAACAAATTAGCTTGTCTTTTGATCTTTATAATATTGAGCTAACTGATGGCAATAATGTTTTAGTTAATACAATTGCTTGGGCTTCACCAAAGACAGTTTTAATTGATAGTAATTTTCTTAGCCAAAATAACTACACACTTTTAGCCGGAACTTTTCCTAGTAATGAAAATGAATATTTAATTACGTCTTTTGCCTTAGATGTTTATACAAGACTAGGGTTTTCTTATTATGAAATCGATAACGGAAACGTAACCCATTCTTACATATATCCAAATGCCTTCACAAATAATAAAGTAACTAATGCTAATTTACTTTTTGATAAATCTTTTAATGAGTCTCAACTTGATAGTACGATTAGTGGTGTTATTAATATTGATTATGATGTTGATCGCTTTAGTGAAGAAAGCTTAGCGGACATAAAAAATGATTATAACAAAATAAATATTCTTTCTAATTATGTTAGTGAAAATAATTTGCTTGGCTTTCATGCAAAAAGAACGCGACTAAATAATTTTTATTATCAAGATGAGGGCGTTAGCGATAAATATTATCCTAATGATGCACGTCTTCTTTTTGAAGAAGATCGTTTTGAATATACAATCGACTTACCCGTCATAATTAAAGAAAGTGATTTAAAAGATGATTTATTAATTAAATTTGATAACGCTCCTATAAAAGATGATGAAATTATAATTTCATACCAAGTTTTAACTAATTATTTCTTTCAAGGCGAGAACTTTTATATTTATAATGATTATGAAACATTTTCAGAACCTAGTTTACATCTAAAAACGGGCAATACTAACCTTGAATTTTCTTCAATTAACGAGTTTATTAATTGGTCCAAAAACGCTAATAATACTTTAATTTTAAAAAATCTTATAAATAGTAAAGTTAGTAGTTTAGAAGTTAATAACCCTCTTTCAGGCAGTAAACAATTTGCAAAATATAAAATCGCTGGCTTATATTTTCCAACGGAATCTTATATAGAATATAATAATGAGTTAATTTACTATTTTGAATATTGGACCTCAGCATTTGCTTTTAGTGTTTCAACGCAAACACAAAAAAGACATTTCCCAATTTCTTTTGTTTATGAATTACAAATGATTAATAATGATACAAACCTTTTAGCTACTTACCAAAAACTATTAAGTTTTGAAGATGAAATTTTTAAGTTCACAATTTATTCAGAATTTAGTGAAGTCTTTTCAACCTTTGGTTTTCTCTTTGAGATTTTAACCGGAGTCTTTCTTGTGTTAGGAATTATTTTAGCTATTTTTAGTTCGTTATTAATGATGAATTTTATTGCCCTTTCAATTGCTTTTAAAAAGCGTGATATTGGTATTTTAAGAGGTTTAGGTGCTTCGAAAACTGATGTTATTAAAATATTTGGTTTTGAAAGTTTAATTATTGCTTCGATTAATATTGTTTTAGCAATGATAATTTGTATCATAGCAGTCGTTGCGATTAATCAAAAAGTCGCACTCGAGTTAGGTGCCCAAATTACATTTTTGGCTTTTACATTTAGACAAATCGTTTTAATTATTGGCATTGCCCTTTTTAGTGCGGCAATCGCTTCGGTTTTACCTGTTTTAAAAATTGCTCGTAAAAAACCAATTGACGCTATTTATGATCGTTAATCTTTTTTATAAAAAAACATGACCGCTTTAAAAAAAGATAAGTCATGTTTTAGTTTGCATAAACGTTTGAAAGAAAACTAATTACTTATGATAAATAATAAAATAACTAAGCAGCTTTACGTTTTCTTCTTAAAAGCGTTGCCCGGACAACAATTGAGCCAACAAAAATAACACCAAAAACTATCGCCCATGTAATCGCGACTTTTTTAGCTTCTGCACCATTAAAGACAATACTTGGGGCGGCTTTAAATGCGTCCTTAACATCATCCCATTCACTAACTGTGTAGGTAGCAAAGTCACCGGCTTCACCAAAAACAACACCAAGAATATCGGCACTAACATACGTTGTTGTGTTTTCAACTTCCACGCCACTAAGTTCAGCAACAGCGTGAACTTCAAAAGCGACAAATAAAGAAGTTCCTTCAAGTTGATAAAAGACTTCTTTAAACTCCACTGTTACAGTTGAACCAGGGTAGTCTTCTTCTAATTCTTGTTCGATTTCTTCTTCCATACTTCTTAGTTGTGTTTCAAGAAGTGGCGCACCATATTCACCATATGCCCATAAAGCGCCAGAACCCATCATTCCTAAGAAAGCAACAAAACCAAGTAATCCAACGACAATTCGTAAAAGTATTCTCATAAGATACTCCTTGCTCTACTAAATCCTTTAGTAGCATTATTTAAGCTCAAAATAAATTGAACCTAATAATATCATCTTAAGTTAATAATTCATCAAAACGCAATAAAAATGCTATTAAAACCTTAGAAGAAAAAAGATTTAAATAATAATTAGCAAGTTTTTTTCTAATCAAAGCAAATAATTTTTGCCTTTATGTTTTTTTTATAAATTGACTTATTAAAATGTGTTATTATTACTTCGTTAGCGTTCAGCATGATATGCTTCTAATTAAAGGGAAAAATATGAAACGTAAAAATAATTTAATAATATTAATTAGTAGTCTCTTTTTATTAGTTGGCTTACCTAATCTTACAAATACTCAAGAAAAAGATCCGTTTCTTAATGAGAAGGTTACACTTCTAAGTTCTGCAAATGTAGCTGGCGAGCCTAACTTTAGCCAGCAATTTCATTTTAATCATATAAATTACGATAATATTTATTCGCGATATTCTGGCGAAGGCGTTACAGTTGCCATCATCGATTCAGGGATTAATACAAATCACGTTGATTTTTGGGATGGCTTACAAACGAATATTTCCAATAAATCAGCCTATATTGAAGAACGAGGAGGAAATTACTCAAACATCGTTATTCAAAGTGTTGCTAATTATGGATTGTCAATTATTGAAGATGATGGCGATGATCCAGGACATGGAACAAACGTTGCCGGGACAATTGGCGCACTTGTTAACGGCGTTGGAGGTGCAGGCGTTTCTCCAAAAGTTAATCTCATGGTTTTAAAAATCAATTTATACTTTACAGAAGTTGACCGTGCAATTCGATATGCTGCTGATAATGGGGCAAATATTATAAATATGTCAATTGGTGCTTATGAAGAAAGTTTTACTGATTCTTTTGGATATTTTAATAAAGGTATCGACGGTGCTAGTACTTTTTTTCAACCAGCCATAAATTATGCACATAACAAAGGTGTAACATTAATTGCTGCAGCAGGAAATGAAAATACTAATCGAAGTTCTTATCCGGCAAGTAATAATCACGTAATTGGGGTTGGAGCGTTAGCTAGAAATAGTCATACTTCAATTGCTAATTATTCTAATTATGGTAGTAACAATGTTGATATATACGCACCTGGAACAGTTTATGTTAGTGATGTTGGGAGTACGACTAAATATGTTGAGGCTCCTGGAACTTCTTTTGCTTCACCAATTGTTGCTAGTGCGGCAGCCTTATATAAAGAAGCTAATCCTTATGCCACGCCTAATCAAATTGCTGAGGCTTTAATTGAAAGCTCTGTTGAGTTTGCCCCACCTTCTAATCCTAAAGCTGGTGTAGGACGCCTTGATTTAAAAAATTTATTAAGTGCGATTAAAGTTGAAAGTGTTGAAATTTCGCCCAAAAGTAAAACTTTAATCGTTGGTGAAGAAGTTCAACTAACTGCTACCATTTCACCTAGCGATGCGACTAATCAAGAAGTAATTTTTATCTCAAATGATGAAAGTGTTGCAACTGTTGATGAAGATAGTGGTTTAGTTACAGCGATTGGTGTTGGTGTAACAGAAATTAGTGTTTTAACGGATGACGGGATGTTTGATGATAGTGCGACTATTACTGTTATCGACCCATATGAAGAAACGCTGAGTCTTAATTCGTCTAATTTTAAAAGAAACTATGTTTTTGGTGAAGAGCTCGATTTAAATAATTTAAGTGCTATTTATACTGATCAATATAATATTTCTCATAATATTAGCGGTTCTTTTCTTACTTTAGTTAGTGGTAATACAAAAACATTAGGAGAAGTAACGTTAAAATTTTCTTATCAAGGCTTAAGTGATGATATCACGATTAATGTTACTAATATCGGTGCGCCAATAAGTGGGCCATCTTTAAACTTTACACCACTTGAACAAGCTGGAGCTTATTATGATTACTTTATGGATATAACACATGTAGAATGTCTTCTTAGTAATGTTTTATCTTCAACGTGGTCACTTCTTGAAAATGAATATAATGCGATGTCCTTTGAAGCACAAAATGAATTAAAAGACTTAGCGGTTATCGATTTAAATCCGCGTTATTTTATTATTATTAACAAATATAAATATAATGATTTCATTTACCTGACAACAAATAATGAGCAAGTGACATTATTTAGTAATAAATCATCACAAATTGTTTTTGCTATTATTATTTCTTTTAGTTTAATAGGAAGTAGTATTTTTATATTTCGCAAGAAAAAAACAAATATATAATTAATTATTTTAATAAACGCGATTAAAAACTTCTAAAGAAGGTAGGGCGCGTCCATCATAAGAAAACATTGCTTGGTTAGCCCACGTATTAACTGTGCCACTACCAGCCCAACCAACACCACTTACTGGTGTCCAACAACCTGCCCACATAAAAATACCGCTCTTACTTGCACCAATACTTGAAACAAGTGCATTCATTACATCACGAACTTCATTAGCTTGACCTTGTACTGAAGTCGCATACCCACTAACAGAGCTAAATTGATTATTAAGATATGCATTGTTTTGCGTTGTAAAGCCATATGAGTTTTCTAAAATCATTACTTTTTTACTCGTTAAGATGCCATTATTTTTAATATTATTTAAAGCTGTCGTAAGTTGAGCAATCGTTCCATGATACATTGGATAATAACTAAGACCGATGATGTCGTAAGTAACACCACTGCCACTACCAAAATAACTCGTAAAGAAATCGCGCGGCCATGTTGTTGAAGAACTAAATGCATGAGCAAGATGAAGAGCAATCTGCACATTTGCATTTACTTCTTTTACACCTTCAATCGCAGCTTTTACATACTTGCGTAAGTTCGTTAAGCCGTGCGTATAGTCTGACCAAGGTATCGCAACAATATTAGAAGACCAGCTAAGCCATGACATATTAGTAATGTAGTTAGGATTACTATTACCAGTTACGGCATTACTAGCGCCATTTGTTGTCGGTATTTGATTAACAAGTCCGCTCGTAATTTCATTACCAATTTGAACAATATCAACATTAACGCCTTCATTTAATAAGGCTTGCATAACTGATTTTGAATAAGATTTAAAAGCAGCTTCAAATTGTGAAACGCTTGTATAGTCTTTCCAAGCTTTAGGGACGACTTGTTGATCAGGATGCGCCCAAAAGTCACTATAGTGAAAGTCTAATAAGATTTCTAAACCAGCTCGATAAGCATCTTTAGCCATCTTAAGAACACGAGGTAAATCACAAATGCCCCCACCATAACTATTTGTTGTTGAACCAACGATATAAGGATCGTTCCATATTCTAATCCGGGCATGTGTTACACCATTATCTTTTAAAATTTGATAGACGTCTTGACGTACACCGCTCGTATTATAATATTTAGCACCTTTAGCTGTATTTTCATAAACTTCTGAAACATCAATTCCACGAACAAAGCTTTGATTTATATTACTAATCTTTGTTACTGAAATACTATTTGTCCAACTACTATCATCATAATAACGTGTGTGCCATTCACCACTAACAGTTATATTAAACGTTGTTTCGACACCATTAGCAGTTGTCGCCGTAACACTTGTTGAAGTCGATGCAAGCGCACCTTCAACTTGATAACCACTTGCATAATCACCACTTATATAAATGTAATTATTATCATAAGCAAAAGTAAGCGCACGATATTCAACAGGTACATTTGTATAAGTAACATTTATATTTGAAAAAGTATTAACGCTTGTTGAAACATTAGCAATGCTAATTGAACCTAAAACAGGTTGTGCTATAACTTCAACGACATAATTAGCTGAAAGTGATGGATTAGTAAGTGATGTTGCGGTGATGTTAGCATTACCAATACTTAAGCCACTTACAACTCCATCATTAACACTTGCAACTATGTTATTACTACTACTCCAAGTAACTTTCCCATTCGTTGCATTTAATGGCAAAATATCAGCTTGAAGAGTAATCGTGTCACCAATATACATCGGCGATTTACCTTCAACGACACCAATACTTAAACCGCTCATACTTACGGCTTTACAAGAATAATTAAGTGAAAGCATTGTAATTTGTGTATCACTACTACTTGAAGTTGCTTGAAAACGTAAAAATGGATAACCATATATTAGTGAATGCGAACTACTACCAACACTAAAAGTATTAATAAGTGTATAAGTATCTCCTAAATCATAAGCACCATAAAGATTTAATGGTTGTCCGCTAACGACAGCAATAATTGAAGTAAGGCCTGCAATTGGTGAAACGTTTTCAATATAACCTTTATTTTGACTATGACCACGAAGGAGAACGTGACCAGCAGCAACATTTTTTACTTGCTTATAATCCCAAAACGTTTCGCGCGATGGTTTTGCACCATAAGCATCACTATAACTACTCGTAGTTAACTCACTTGGTGTATTAGAAATATTAAGTGACAACATATAATTTGTTTCACCCATTGTAGTAAGATCTACTTTTTGATTTTTTTGAACATTTACAATAATTAAGCATCCTAGTAAAACAAACGGAAAAACAATTCCTAAGATTGATTTTAATTTATTTTCTTTTTTCATGTTCAAATACATCCCTTCATTTTTAAAAAAAATAAGGAGTGCCTAAACAAAAGGCACCCCCACATATTTAATCAGTTTGCTTCGATTTGTAAATAATCAATAAAGCCCCAAGCAGTTCCGCCTGAACCGAGCATTCTAATAAAGAAATAGCGATTCGTTAAATCACTTGCTCCTGGTGAATAAGTAAAGCTAACTTTTTGCCAAGAGGCACTCCATCCTGATAAAGTTGTTGTGTTCATAACGGTCGTGCTCGTTGTTGGGGTAGTGCTTGAAACACCGACAGCAAAAGCAAGATTTCCAGTATTATAATAATAATACGAAATTGTATAAGTGGTATTAGCTTTAAACGATAGTCCAGATATGTAATATAAACTATAGTTTCCGCTTGCTAAACCGTCATTTCCGCCTGGTCGCACACTATAATCGTTTTTATATTTTTGCTCATTAGACAAATATGAAACGGTCGTACTTGAAAGATGAGTCCAACCAGCCGTTACCACCGACCAATCACTTGCTTCAAAGTTACCAGCCGCATTAATTGTATTCATTGTCGTTAAGAAAGCACCCGACATGCCCGAGACTTCAACATTAAAAGTCGCCGTGGCAACTAATCCATCACCATAAGAAATAGTTGCTAAAACTTCATTAAATTCACTTACAGCTTTACCAGTAATAACGTTATTAGCAATTGTTAAATTTGAACTAGAAGTTGTAAAGACGATATCACTAGATGTGATTGATGGGTATGAATAATTATAAACAGTTGCTCCAACCGTAGAAGTTGTTAGTGTTTCATTAACTGAAATAGCGGCATCAGGAATTCTTAGACAAACTGGTTCTAAATAATTTGAGCCACGAATAATTTCGATGCCATCGAGTGCGCCCCAAGTTGTTTTTACTCCGTCTTCATAGAAGTCACCAATATTAATTTCAATTTTAACATTAACATCTTCAGTTGTATTTAAAGTGAATGGGTGGGTTGATCGCATCCATGACCAATCGAGGGTTTTACCATTATAAATAGCACTACCACCGTTGACACCAGCGACTAACTCTTGTCCGCCACCTTCTACAAATTCATTAGATATCGCGCCAATGTGTTGTTCATTAATATAAATATCCATCGTCGCGTGTGTTAGGTTACTTCCCATGACAAATGTATAATTGCCAGCAGGTAAATAACCAAGATGATATTCCATACTTAAATCAGCTCGAGACGTTTCTGAACCTGACCAACCATTAATTAATAAGCCATAATCGTTGAAGTAAGCATTATCAGTTGATAAAGATACTAGTGAAGTAGTTCCAGACATTTCCCAAACATTACTATTTTCAAAATCACCAGCCTCTTTAAATTTATCTAAATAGTAATCAGTTAAATCATCATGAACCATACACGAATAAGTAATCGTGACACTAGTTAAGATAGCTTCTTTTGTAGCAGTTAGTGATTTAAGTTTTAAAAATGGGTAATTAATCGTAACTGGATAACTTTCATTTGCTGTTTGAAAGACATAAATAGATGAATAGCTTCCACCTAAAGAATATGCTCCTAAAAGTTCAACATCAGCGTCATTACCAACAACAACACTAACACCACCAATACCTTGAATTGGTTCAATGTTACTTAATTCGCCATAATTAGAAGCGTGACCTTGTAAACTAACATGAGCACTAGTTGCTTTTTTAACATTTTTATATTCCCAAGCAACATATCGACTTGGGGTAAAACTTTCAATTGTAAGCGCCGAATTTTCTAATAAGGTAGTTGGCGCATTACTTGCATTAAGAACGATATTATAATCAACATCTAACTCGTTAGCCTTTGCTAAGTGTGCTTCGATATTGTTACCAGCGGCAATTCCCGCGATGATAAAAGCATAAGAAATAGTAATTATTGTAAAAATCTTGTAATGTTTTTTTGTCATAGGCTTACTCCTCCTTTACGTCCAAATTAGCATAAAAAAATGACGTGTGCAAACGATTTTTTAAGTATTAAAAAGGAGCAAAAAAGGACGTTTTTTTACCTAAGATTTACACATATAAACGAATTTAGAAGTTTTGAACTTATATAATATGATTATATATAGCTTTTTTAAACTTTTGATCTATATTTTATTAGCTAATTTTGTGTAGAAAAGTATATAAAAACTTTTTTTGGAATTATTTCTATTATATGTTCATAGAACAACTAAAAAGTGAAGTTGAATTTTTTTGTTTTGAGCATATATTTATTACTTTTGTTTTCATTATTTTATAATTAATTTGTTCTTTAAAACGTAAGAACAGAAGGAGTAAACTTATGAGAAAAGTATACTACTATATAATTGGCGCGATTGCTTTAGTTAGTATTGCAATCGGCGGTACTTGGATTGGCGCTGCTAATGGCGAAGTTGAAAAAAATAATAATGTCGTTGAAGCAACTGGTTCGGTTCATGCTCGACTTATTAATCGTTATGAAAAAATTGATGCTTTTGTTGATGCGATTGAAAGTGCAAATGAAGCAGTTTTATCATTTTTAGGAGTCATTCGCGATGCTCGTTTAGCTTATGCTGCGGCAATTGCAGCAAACAATAACGACTTAGCACGTGAAGAAGCTGACATTATCGATACGACCTTTGTAAATCTTGTGGCGTTGTTAGAAGATAACCCTGCCACGTATCAAACCGTGAATCTTTATGCCGACTTTATGGGTGAATTTTCAGCGAGTACAAATGCCGTTACTTATGCAATTGAAAGTTTTAATCAAAAAGTGAATCTTTATAACACACACATTCAAACTTTTCCTAATCTTATCTTTTTATCTAAAAAAACACCTTACAAAATTTGGTCATTAGATAACTATAACGCGACTTTACCAACATTTAATTAATAAAGAGTGTTAATAAAATGAAAAAAAGAAAGCTATTTGGGCTTGGATTTGTTTTTACATCACTACTTTTAAGTAGTTGTGTTAGTGTAAATTCTTTTCCTCCTTCAAATGCTTTTTATATTAATGATCAAGCAAGCGCATTACTTTCTAGTACACAATATTTAATATATTACTATTCAAGTGAACTTTATGAAGTGGGTTCACAAAAAGATGAACATAAAAATCAAAAAATAAATGGGGCACAAGTTGTAGTTGCTACTTATATGGGTGAACCTGAAACAATAAATACGACCGAGATTTTTAATAAGTGGCAAATTGGCGAAAATGATATGGGCCTTCTTTTAATGTTATATTTTGCTTCAAATCCAAACGATGAACTAATCCCAATTTATTTAGGTATGACACGCGAAATTGGCTCGCAATTATCTGGATTTATTTCAATGACTCACCTTGAGGATATTTTTATTAATACTTGGGAAAATCCAATCTTTGAAACGATGCATCGTGAGGATTATGATTATAAATTAGCGTTTTTTTATCTTAATGTTCTTGAAGAAATATATACTAGGGTATATAACAACAGCACATTTGATAGTGAAGCTTTGATGGATAGTTATGACCGTAATCAATATAATAGCTATTACAACTCAATTCCTCAAGGATATCAAAACAGTCTTAATATTAAATGGTGGGTTTGGGTTCTTATTAGTATTGGTGTTTTATTTTTAATTGGTACAGGTAGCTTTGGATGGGTTCTTTTTAGTAGCCAAAGTAGTCATCGTGGCGGAGGCGGCAAATCACAAGGTTATAAATATACTCGTTAATTACTAACTAGGTGTTAGTAGTTTTTTTATTATTTTATAAACTTAACTTTTAATCTTTTTAATTAATAAATTCTTTTTTTCGTAAATAAATTAATTAAAAGAAATAATGGTAATAAGATATATGCGAATAGGCCATTATATAAGTCTGTAAAGAACTTTGAATTTTTATTTTTTTTAAATTTAAAGCGTGCGCCTAAATTACCAAGAGCTATTCCATTTGTATTTCCAAACATAATCATTTTGATTGTTGCCATAATGCCATAAGCTTTATCTTTACCATAATATTCGATGACTTTTTCAAAAGCTTCTTGATCATAATTACCACCTTGATCTGCATAATGTTCACTAAACACAAGGGCAAAAGTAATGTTTTCATCAAGATTTTCAAACTTTCCCTCATAAAGCATTTTTAATTCTTCATTACTTGCTCCACTTTTAAGAAGTGATTTTGTATGGACATAAGAACATATACTACACTTATTAACTCCACTTACAGCAAGCATGATTTGTTTTTGGAATGTTTTATCAACTAGACGCATAAATTTAGAATATTTAACTATTGCATGGGCAGCATCAAAAGCGATGCGATTAAATTGTTTAGCGCTAAAAAACCTTGGTTCTTGCTTCATATTTCTACTTTCTTAACAATATTGTAACATCAAAACTTACTAAATAATAAAACTTTTATTAGTAAAATTAGTCACCGCATTTCTTGTTTTTTTAGTAGATGTTTATCATAACGACTTTATAACAACATTAAATATGCTAATTTTTATCAGTTTATTATGCAATCCGTTTTTTTAATGTGTTCTTATTATTAATTTAAAATTAAATTTTAAGGAACTAACGTTGTGCCTACTCCCCAAATGTAACTAGTATAACTGCCTTCGGCGTTAAATCTTTTACCGAAGACGCCTGTATTTAAACATTCTTGGAAAGTAAAATAATGGTCATCAGTATAAACACAAACAGGAGAATAATCATAATTTGTTGCTCCTTTTTGTGGATCAAAACCATTTTCCCATGCAACGACACGACCAACGCCGCGATTATTAGAAGAATAAGTTGGAGATAAGGCTATATCAAGCTCATAATACCTCGGGATAAGATTTCCATACTTATCATAGTCAACCGCTCGATAGGGAACGGCTGTTGCATAGCCATCAGTTCTTGTATAAAAAGAAACGCATCTCGTTTTTTCATAAAAAGTGTAATACGCTGAATTATAATTACTCTTATCAACGTAGTTAGCAGGAGATGTTTTAAAAATCGTATAATAAGTCGCAACATCAATTGGATCAACATAAGATGCATCATCTGCTAAATAAGAATTATTTAAAATATACGCAGTCGAATAATAAGTATAAGTTTTATAAGAATCAACGACATATTTATTACCATTTCGATGAACACTAGAAGGAACACTAACATTAACACCCTCAACTAAAGTTCCAGTATAAGTAATCGGATTAATACGATATTCACCACTACCAGAACTTTGGTAATTAAAGCTAGTTGAACCACTTATCGAATTCGTGTAATCAATAACAATCCTTTCAAGCGTTAAAGTACTTGCGCTAGTTGATATTTTAAAATAATTCGCGTCATCTACTGCATATGACATAGTTTTAGAAGAAGTTGATAATGGTAGAGTATTACTACTTTCAAAGTTTCTTTCACCAAATTCAAGTAATGGAAGCGCACCACTAGAAGATGAAGTTTGATAAGTAATTGAAATGCTAGTTATTCCCACGATTGGATTAATATTGTAAATTGCTCCAGGTGCAGTTGAAATGTTATTTTCAAAAGTTGGTAAAAGATCAACGAATCCATAACTAGAATAAACACTTCGATAATATTCAAATTGATAACCACTTACGTAAGCGGTTCCGTAGTTACCAGTTGAATAGCTTCCGCTCATATTAGCGTTACTACTATCAATAGTAAGTTGGTTTTGGGGCGTACTACCTCCAAGTGGAGTAATATCGCTCGTATCACGAAGTAATAGTGTTAACTGTGCCGTTCCGCTTTTTATTCTACTATGTAAAATTCCTATTATTTTAGCTTTTTCGCCACTTAAACTATAAAGATAATTAGTAATCGCGTTTGTATTTTTAATAGATGCAAAATATAAAGTTACACTAGTCCCATCATCAAAATAAGCTTTTCCGTTTCCACTAGAAACATAACTAAGTTCAACATCATCAACGGAGATTTTTCTTGCTCCCATTGTTTGAGCGTGTAAAAACTCACTTGAATAAGGGTTGTTACCATTTTTCCAAAAAGACGAATAAGTTTCAAACGTTTCAACAGGTGAATTATTAAAAGTATAATCAAGTGTTAGATCAGAAATACTAGGATCTAAAAACTCTGGAATATTATCATAAAGAATTGGTGAACCTGTAATCGTAATGACATTACCTTCGACAAAGGCAATCGGACTATTATAAACTAAAACACCTGCAATTCGGCCATATTTATCACTACTTTGAATGTAAAAGTTATTATAATTATTCGAACCAAGAAAAAACTTTGTCACCGTTCCCCAAGTTTTATAATTTTTATAATCGATTCCAGAATTTAAGTCATCAACAATTTCATAAAGCGATGTATAACCATTTTTGTCATTAAAATATCTTTCACAGTCAACCTCATCTTGGTTATAACCTAAAGTCTTATAACTTGTAAAAACTTTATTTATATTAAAAGTAATTAAAGAAATCAAAGTGATAGATATCATTGTAGTAAGAGCGAACACTTTACCTTTTTTCATAATTTAATTACCTACTTTCCTACGTATTTTTTAACGTTAGTATATAACTATAACATATGTTTTATCCACTAGCATCTTAACCTTTTAAAAGTAACGTTATTTTTAAGTGACTTGCTTAGCGTAACGATGAATAAGATTATCGATAATTCATAAAAAAATTAAACTTTCTTTGATGAAGAAAGAAGACATTAAAAAAAGGCCACCAACATGTGTGACCTTTATTTATTAACTTGATTTTTAATTAAGCAGGAACGCGACTATTAAAAGCAGTATCTTGAGCTTCAATTAAAGCCGCACGATAATTTGTAATGTCCATCGTACAACCAACATCAGCACCATTTTCTAAATTAGCTCCCGTACCAAGTGTGGCGGCAACGTCTTTACCTTTAACAAGAGCAATAAGGGCATCAATTTGTTCATGCCATTCTTTTCCAATCGAGCTAGCATCTTTCATTCCATAAGCATCGCCTAATTCTTGTTTACCTTTAATGCGTGTATCATTTTTGACGACTTGTTGTTTTGTTTCATCAATTTTAATTTTATCTAGTTCGGCTCCTTCTTCACCACTTGAAGCGAATTTGGCATATTCTAATTGGAAGGTGTCAATCCGAGCAGCTAAAACTTTTTTATCTTCACTAAAGGCCGCACCAGCTACAGTATAGTCATGTCCTTTAACAACTTGATAACTAGGCGGCGCCATACTTAAGGCATTAACTCCACCAACACCAATCGCGTGAATCTTTTCTTTGACTTCAACTTTATGATCAAGAGCTACTTCAAGAGCTTTCACAAATTGATCAACTTCAATACTAACGCCAAGTGAAGCACCATCTTCAATCTTATGATGTTCATCAACTTTAGCTTTAATTTCAGATAAAGTTTTACCAACACTCCACGTTTCAAAAACTTCAGCTTGTTCATACCATTCTTTTTCGATTTCGCTACTAGGTTTCATATTATAATCATCAAGTAGTTCCCATTTCGATTTAATATCACCGCTTGTACCTTTTAGCGTGCTTGTTAAAGCAATAACGCCTTCAACTAATTTAGCATTTACTTGGACGGTATCAAGACGTAAATTAACGATTTTGTCTTTGGCGTCAGTTACGACTGCGACATAATTAATTTCCGTTTGCACATGGCCAACATATGGAGCTGGGCTATTATCATAAACGGCATAGCCACCAAAACCGAAGTATTGGGTTTTTTGATTATTACAACCGACAAGAAGTGCGCCGGAAGCAAGAACAGCAAGTAGTAATTTTGTTTTTTTCATTCTTTTATTTTTTTCCTTCATTTAATATCTTATTTCATCTTAGCGAGTGCGTTAAAGAATTGCAATTATATTTTAAGAAAAACGTCTAAAAAATGACTTAAGAAGTCATGTAAGCGCTATCTAAATGAAATTGATTATTTTCACCACCAGGAAACCCTTGACTATTTTTAGCGTAATAGCCTTCACTACTCTCGCCAAGGTAAATATAATGATAATCTTCAAAGGCGTATTTTTCTTCTAAATAAGTAAGCCCACTAGTTTCATCTAAGACGATAAGTGTCGTCGTTAAGTAATCAAGTTCTAAATTACTAAGCGTCTTTGAAATAACACTAACGAGTTGTTGGCCGTTTTGAGCTGGATATCCATTTAACGGGTTTAAAATGTGCGAGCGTATTACTTTTTCATCATTATGTTCAAACATAAAACCATTATATGTTCCACTAGTTGACATCCGATAACGATCTTGACGCGAAAAAGTAAAAGAAGGTTCGTTTTCGCCTTTAATAATATTAGCAACATTCATCTTAAATGGTTGACCATAAATCCCGTTTTTAAGAAAAGTAATTGTCGAAGCCCCGCCGTAAAGTAAACCATTTACTAAACCTTTTTTTGTTAAAACATCTTCTAAAACATCCGCCATATAACCTTTTGCAAGAGCTCCTAAAGAAATTGAAAAATCACCAACCTGAGCTTCATTAAAAGATTTTAAAGTAGCGTAATATTTATCGTCTTCTTCTTCAAGAATAAGAGTTTCGTTAATTTCATTAAATGTTTTTGGAACAAAACTTAGAAGTCTTTCTAATTCTTGACGTTTTAAATCATTATTTAAAGGATCATTATTTTTATTTGCCTCGAGTTTACTTAAAGGTTTCCAAAAGTCATAAAGGCTACCAATAAACATATTAAAAGCACCGTTTGGAGCGTTTAAAGTGTAATCTTTGCCTTTCAGCAATATTTCATATAAAGGTTGCGAAACTTCAATTTTTTCATCTAAATGGTCATTTAAATAATATAAATTATGAAGGCGTGGTAGATTAGTTATCTCTTCTAAGGTAGGCCGTGCTTCATTTTCAGGCAAAAGGGCAAAATATTCATGATGACGATCAAATAGTTTATGATAATTAACTAAATATTCATCGAGAACATCTTTAACTTGTTCAAGAATTTTTTCTTCCGTATTTTCATAGGCAACATAAAATTCAGTATCAAAAGCATCGACCCTACTACCATTAACATCGCGTATAACTAGACGAGGAAAAAGAGGTTGTAACATTTCTGTATATGATGGTTTTTCATAAGTAATCGTAATTGTAATTAAAATTAAACTCGTTGTTAAAGCTAAACCTAAAATTAATAATTCTAGTTTAGAAAAAGACGTCTTAATTTTAATAAAAAGATTTTTAAGAGTCTTTCGCACTTAAAGTGTCTCCTTGTTGAATAAGAGGTTTAAGACGATAAATAATAATGCGTGATAAGGAGGCAATAACTAAGCCAGTAATTAAACCACTTGGAATCATAATAACTAAATAATTCATCATTAAAATGTTTTCATAAATCCACGAAATAACGAGGACTTGACCAACCCCGTGCATCGATGCGCTAACGATGGAAAGACCAAAAATCGAAAGTTTTTCAGTAAAATAAAAAATAAGAACAAAAAGACTCGAAATAAGAAAGCCACTTAAAGATAATAAAAAACTCGTCCCAAAGCCACTAAAGATGCCGCTTAATAAAACACGTAAAAACCCAACCCATAAAAACTCAACTGGTCCATAAACAGCTAAAAGAATTAAATTAATTGTATTAGCTAAACCTAATTTAACACCAGGGGCGATTGGTAAAAAAACAATGTAATTTTCTAAAATATTTAAAACAACACCTAGGGCTAAAAAAACGGCTAGATGAACGAGTTTTCTAACTTTCAAATGACGCATAACTCGCTCCCATAATGACAAAATAAAAGGAATTAGGTAAACAGACGACGGGATTACCAATCTCGTTTGTATAACCTTTTAATGAACATAAATTTAAAGGGCTTGTTTCTTTTTCAACTTGAACTTTACCATTTTTAATTTCTAAAACAATATCACCTTTAAACGTCGGATATTCACTCGCATAATATGTTTTTTCAAAATCAATATCTAAACTTAATTTATCAATTATGTTATTTTCAACATAAACATAAACGAAAAGCGTTTCATTTGTTAATAATGTCACTTTAAAAATAAGCATAATCGCGCTCATTAAAACAAAAATAAGACTAAAAACTAAAGTATCAAAAATCGTCTTTTTTAATTTAACGTCTTTTTTCATTTTGTTTTATTTAATATCGACGACTTGACCATTTGCATCAGGTGCATTTTTTAAATATTCAATAATAGCTTCTCGTTCATTTTCTCGGCTTGGTTTACATTGAGAAATTCGTTTTACCTTACCACTAAGGATGGCGACTGCCATTTCTTTACAACCAGGATAACCACATACCCCACAATTATATCCGGGTAATAACTTTGTTAAAGCTTCGACTCTTTCATCTTCTTTGACTGCGAGTTTAGCATCAGCAAAAGCTAAGAGTAAACCTAAAAGCAACCCAACCCCAAAAAGGACGAGTAAACCATAAATAATATTAAGCATTTTATTCAACCTCCTTTTTAGATGTGTTTAAAGAACAAGTTTCAACGACACATCCAGCACAATGAGCTTCAATATCTTGGCAATTTTCAGGTTTTTTTGTTTTTTTATTCAATAAATAAGTTAAAACAAAAAGACTCACTAAAAGCGCAAAAATAACTAAAGCAATTAAATAACGCCACACTTCCGGCATTAGATAAGACCTCCAAAGCCAAGAAAAGCGATAACGAGTAAACCAATTGTAATTAAAGCAACAGCGCTACCTTTAAAAGCATTCGGAACGTTTTTATTAGCCAAAAGCCTCTCTTGAATAAAACTAAAAGTTACTAAGACGAAAGCATAACCTACGCCAGTTGCTAATGAATAAATAATCATTGCTAAAAAATTATAAGTCGGTAAATTACCACTCATTGCAATAACATCTAAAGCGACGGCTAAGACGACACAGTTTGTCGTAATTAATGGTAAATAAATACCTAAACTTTTATATAAAGAAGGAATAAAACGTTTTAAAAACATTTCAACAAATTGAACAAACGAAGCAATAATTAAAATTAAAGCGACGAGTTTTAGAAACTCAATTTTTAAAGGCACTAAAACAAAAAAGTATAAAGCATAACTTAAAAGTGAAGACATAAAAATAACAAAAATAACAGCGATGCCCATCCCAAAAGCGCTACTATTTTTACGAGAAACTCCTAATAAGGGGCAAATACCAAGAAAACGAGTCAGAATAATGTTATTAATTAAAATCGCTGATAATCCGAGTAAAATGTAAGTCATTATTTTTCTCCTTTTAAAGCGGCTTCGGCTTCATTTTGTTTTATAAGCTTTGCTTTTTTAGTTTGTTTTTCCTTAATTTTTGTCGTAATAAAACTAACAAGAGCAACGAGTAAACCAAACATAATAAAAGCGCCCGGTGCCTTAGTAAATAAACTAATCGCATATTTTTCAAAAAGCGGCAGTTTAAATATTACTTGTCCAGTCGTTAAAGATTTAATAACGATTGCGCCGGTACCAATAAGTTCACGGAAAAAGGCTAAAATAATTAAAGCTCCAAGAAAGCCAACCCCGGTGCCAAGTGCGTCAAAAAATGAAGCTAGTGGATTATTTTTCATCGCAAAAGCTTCAGCGCGACCTAAAATAATACAATTGACGATAATAAGCGATAAATAAACACCAAGTGTTTGACTTAGATCAAAAAGAAAGGCTTTCATTAACATCTCAACGACCGTCACAATCGTCGCAATGATCACGATTAAAACTGGAATTCTTATTTCATTAGGAATAAAATTACGAAGTAAAGAAATCGCAACGTTTGTTAAAATAATCGTTACTAAAACGGCTAAGCCCATCCCAAAAGCATCAACGACACTTGAAGTCGTCGCAAGAGCTGGACATAAACCAAGAAAGAGCATAAAAACTGCATTATTGGAAAAAATGCCATCAACAATAATTTTAGAATTTTTATTTCTTGCCATTTTAATTTACTCCTTCCATATAATCATCTGCGCATATACCAAGGGCTGTATTAAGCGCTCGACCGGTAATTGATTTACCTGCCATTAAATCGGTTGGAATCGGCGCGTTTTCTGTCGCGGGTTTATCTTTTAATAAATCGTTTAATTGGTCAAGAAGCACCCCGCCGTATTCTTTTGTTTCTTTACTAGTAACAACGTTAAATCCTGCATATTTTTCATTTTTAAAGCCAACTTGAAATTGTAAATCTGAACTATAGGCACTAATTTCTACATCGTAGACAATACCAATTGAAAGTCCCTCAAGTTTAAATTCTTGTTTAGCCTTAACGCCACCATTAATAAGTTTTTCATTTAGGGCTAGTTCAAGTTTTTCGTCAATTTTATTAACACCTAAAATTTTTAAATAACCTTCATTTTCTTTAGCCATTACATTAGTTTGAATAATTGGCTCAGTTAAAACGTTGACAGCACTTATAAGGCCGGCTGAAGCTAAAGTAACTCCTCCTAAAAAGAGTGGCAAAAGTAACATTTTATTCATCTTTTTCATTATAAACCGTACCCTTCTAGAGCATTTTGTGTCGCATTAAATAAGCGATTAGCACTGACACTAGCTCCAACATATAAGTCACTTGCATAAAGTTCTTGATGACTAACAAGCGTTTTAAAATAATCAACATTTAAATCATAATATTTTCGTAAAATCAAAGGGTACATTTTTTCCCATTTGCTTTTCCATTCACTAGTTGAAGCCCCTTCAAGAATATCAACACTTTTAATTAAATCTAATTTTTCATCAACATAAACATTAACTTTCATTAACATTTTATTTTCTTCTTCAAGTGGTAAACCTTCACGAGGATAATCTAAATGTTCACCTACATAAACACCAATATCTTCTAAGGCATTATCAATTGCTTCATAAATCGCTACACTACTATAAATACGTGCAGGTATAATATGTTCACCTTCTTGATTAACAAGTGTTGGTCCTACGTAATGAGGACTATCATAATCCTCATCAATCAAAGGAGCAGGTAAAGCTTTAAATTCAGCAACATTAAGCGAAGAGTAATAATCGATTAATTGCTTTGTTTGCGTTTCATTTAAATATGTTAAAGGGGAAGCGTATTCTTCAAGTTTTAAATTGACGATTTCATAATATTCATTTAAAAAGACCGAGGCCTTAGCTTCAAAACTATTATATTGTGTGGCGTAATATTTTTTTGATTGACCATGATAAACATCAATATTACCTAAGGCATCATTAATAGCATCATAAATAGCCTTCGATGTATAAATGTTATTTTTTAAAATATAAGGCTCTTCACTTTGATTAGACTTAGTAACTCCGGCCTCAATTTCTGGAGGCGTTAGAGCTTTAAATTGTTCAAGCGTAATCGAAGTGTAATACTTAATGACATTTTCGATTTCATCATTTTTAAAACGATCAGGCGTCGAAAAATTAGTTAGTTCTAAAGTGACAATCTCATATTCATTACTTAAACCGACTTTAGCTTCAACTTGAAATTGTTTTTGCGGATTATTTAAAGGATCCATAACTTCACTTTTACCTTCATAAATAACAAAAGGTATAATTTCAGGTTCAATAGGAGGTGGTCCTAACTTCGCTGCACTTACACCTGTTAAAATGCCGATGCTTGCTAAAGCAAAAGAACCAGTTACAACGTAATGCCGCCATATTTTAACATTTGTTCGACCACTGTAAAGTTTATCAATCATTGGTGAGAAAACATTAACTAAGGCAATACTAAAAGCTGTCCCTTCTGGAAAACTTCCTCCTAGACGAATAAGAACGTTAAATAACCCACCAATAATTCCGATTAAAGCTTTACCAAAATTACTCGTCGGACTCGTTACTGGATCCGTAAACATAAAAATAGCGCCAAAAACTAAACCACCTAAACCAAATTGTAATAATAAATATTCACCAACATTTGCTTTAGTTACTAAACTAATAAAAATACTAGAAAGAGCAACTGTACCAAATAAAAAGACAGGCGTTCGCCAATTAATAACTTTTCGAGCTGCTAAAACGATACCAATAACGATAATTAACAAAGTAAAAGTTTCACCTAAAGCCCCACTATAATTACCTAAATATAAATCAAGCATCGAAACATTAGTATTAGTAAGAGAACTACTTAACCATTTACTAGTTTGAGAAAAATGAGACGTAATCGTTAAACCAGCATTAGCACTTAATCCACCAATACTTTTATCTGCTTCACTTAAATAACTAACAAGTGTCGGACCAAAAGCCAACAAAACAAAAAGTCGACCTAAAGCCGCTGGGTTAAAAATGTTATTACCAAATCCACCAAAAGCGTGCTTAACGATTAAAGTTGCAAATAAATTACCGACAACAACAACATAATAAGGAGTGCCAACCGGAAGTGTTAATGCTAAAATAACACCCGTCACAACACTAAAGTTTTCTTTAATAAAAGAAAGTATGTATTTATCATAAGCGCCATGCTTACTTTTTTTATAACGTAAACTTCCGGCAATTAGATCACTAACAAGACTTACGACAATTGAAATAAGCATAATTAAAATTGTTTTTACACCATAATTAACCCCAAGGATAAAATTATAAGTAACCGAAGCAATAAAAATAACACCTAAGCCAATTAGAAGTTCAATCATAATTTGGCTCGTCGTTCTTTTCGGGCGAATAAATGGAGCGGTTCCCGTTACGATATTCATTTTTTTAGCGCCTCTACTTTCTAACGGGCATAACCCGTAATAATGTTTTTGCTTTTTTAACAAAATCAGCTACTTCGATTTTGCTTGGACAAACATAACTACAAAGTCCACAATCCATACAACGTGAAGTTTCAAGTTTATCTAACCTCGTATTATCACGGCCTTCAAAAGCTTTCATAATTTCGACTGGTTGTAAGCCTGCTGGGCAATTATTCGTACATTCGCCGCATCTCAGACATTGAACGCTTTTATACGTAACTTTTTCAAGTAAAGTAAGGCCTCCATGAATTGGCTGAATGGCAAAATTAGCATCACGAGATGCGTTCGTCGTCATTGGGCCACCAGGAAGCAAGTTAAATTCGACGTCTTGACGAAGTTTGAATTCATCGAGGATGACACTTGCTAAAACGCCGATTGGGACGATAATATTACTTGGATTTGTCACGATATTACCACTAACTGTAATTCTTCTTTTTGTTAAAACTTTGCCGTGTTTTAAGGCATCATTAACACTAATTGCCGTCATGACATTATTAACAATAACGCCAATTTCTGAAGGTAAACGATTATATCGTTTTTTAAATATTTGCTTAACTAAAGTTCCTTCCCACCCCATTGGATATTTATCAGGAACTTCAACAATTTTTATACTCGGGTAATTTATCGCAGCATTAATAAGAGCATTACGCGCTTCTTCTTTGCCTTTTTTTATCGCAATAATTACGTTTTGAGCCTCGGCTGCTTTTTGCAAATATATCGAGCCCTCAATAATATCAACTGCATAATCTTTACTCATACAATAATCCGTCGTTAAATAAGGCTCACATTCCACCGCATTTATTAAAACTGTGTGAATATTTTGAGTGTTGTTATATTTAATCCATGTTGGAAAGCCTGCACCACCTAAACCAACAATTCCGGCTTTTTTAATTGCTTGAACAATTTCTTCGCGGCTATCTTCATGACTAACTGTTTTAAGGGGAGTTTCGTGTTCCATTTTAAAATCATTTTCAATAACTAAATGATCAACAAGACGGTTATTAGCAACATTAATCATTTTTTCAATACCAATAACTGTGCCTGAAACACTACTAAACAAAGGAACACTCATCTCTTCTCGATAAGCAATTAGCGTACCAACTTTAACTTTTTCACCAGCTAAAACTAAAGGAGCGCATGTCGCTGTCGCTGCTTGACCAGCGACTAAAGGAAAATAAACTCGTTTTACTTTTTTTAAGTCTAACTCGCAAATTCCATTTTTTAAACTTTCATCTTTATGAGCGGGAATTTTTTTATACCCAACTGTTGTAAATATATTCATATTGTCATTTCTCCAGCACTAATAGAGTATAGCATAAGCGCGCTTACGTGTTCAAAGTAAATTTGCAAAAAATATTCGTTTTTATAAAGAAAACGATATGCGATTTAGACATAACGTTTAAGAAGCGATTCACTGTAAAAAAACTAATAAACTTTTAGTGCTCATTTTAAAACTAATATGATTAAAAAGAGCCAATCATTTTAAGCTGGCTCTATTTTAAAAATCTAAAAAAAGATAACGAAAAAAATAAGTTATTTTAACTAAAGTTTAGACGGATATAACCATTAGAAGTAAGGGCAGATATTGTTTTTACTTGACCGACATTATAAGTGCCATTACTATATTTTTGGTCATCAATTTTAATCGTCCCGTTCGTTGTACTTACCGTTGTTTTAAAGTCAGTAAAAACACCATTAATGCGCAAGATGATATTACCATTTGATGTCGTCGTACTTAAGTCATCTGATGTGACATCAATAAATTTAATTTGACCATTATCTGTTTTACTCTTAATGATTGGACTTGTTACATAATCGCCCTTAATTTCACCATTTGAAGTTTGGATATTTAAGTTTGTACTATTAAATTCATTAAGAATTACTGAGCCATTGGCAGAAGTTAAAGTCGTACTACTTGTCGAAGTATTTTTAACACTAATTGTGCCATTACTCGTCTGTGCATTAAATATATTTGTTGTCAGATCATTAACTTCAATCTTCCCATTTGCGGTCCGGACTTTAAAATTATCTAAAGCACCAGTTGGTACATTAATCATAATTTTACTAATTTCTGGATCAAACGATAAATTAAAAATTGTCCGCGAGTAAAGAAGGCCTTGAAACCACGGAGTTTTAATATCTAAACTAACCGTGTCATTATTTGTGTTAAGTGTATATGTATCAATATTACTTACATAAAATGAAAGATTAATCTTTCCTGTTAAACTTGGGCCAATAATAATGTTACGATTATCAACATTGACGTTTAAGACTTTAATTTCATCTGGGTCATATTCGCCGGCTAAAGGTTCATAAGTTAAGTGATTTTTTAAATCATTACGGGCAACAAGACCAAAGACTGTCATACCAATCAGACTAATAATAGCGATAAGTGCATTAATTTTTAAAACTTTTTTCATACTTGATCGTCTCCTTTGTTTAATTTTCCCGCTAAGAGGATTTGGAGTTTTTCAGCTTGTTGTTTTGAAAATTTAAAAAGATAAACAAAAATAAGAATTCCGAAAACGATTAGACTTAGCTTAAAAATAATTGTGAAGATATAATAAAAAACTGTGCTTATTGTCATCGTATCAACGACAAAACGATAAATACTTGTAAAGATCGTAAATACACCAGTCGTAATTAATCCAAGGCCCAAAGTAAATAAAATAATTGCAACGAAAATATAAAGAGCGCAACTTAAGACTTTAACAACGACACTAACGCTTTGACGGGCACTAACGTTTTTCTTCGTTTTGATATTGTCCTTAAAACTATCATCGTGACTTAGTTTGTACTTTATTTCACTAGGTGTCCCTAAATGATTAATAAAGTCTTCTTCAAGCTCACCACTACTTAAAGCTTCATTAATGAGTTCTTCATAATAGGCGATAATTTCATCATGGTCAGGGAGTTTGGCTAATTCTTTTTCTAATTTAGCAAGAAACTCATGTTTTTTCATACGGCCTCCTTAATAATAAACGCATATATTTTCTTTAATTCATCAAGGTCATCTTTAGCTCCTACTAACTCTTTTTGCCCACGAGTCGTTATTTTATAATACTTACGCACCCGTGAAAGATGAATAACATTATAAGTCGAAACAAAATCTTGTTGTTCAAGTCTTCGCAAAATTGGATAAAGAGTTGATTCAGATATTTCAATAATAGGCGAAACGTCTTGAATAATCTTGTATCCATAACTATCTTCTTTTGTAAGCGATGCTAGGACAACAAGTTCCAATAATCCTTTTTTTAATTGTGGGTCCATCTATACATCCTTATACATCATACTATACAATGCACAGTATAGGTTGTCAACAGTTTTTAAAATAGAATTTAAATAATTTTTATTAACAAAAAAGCTTGCGAAAATTCTAAATTTCTTGTGCTTCCTTATTAAATAGTTAAAAATTAAGTTTAAAGGAGTAAGATTAAAACTTATTATGAAAAAATCATTATTTATATTAGCAGCCATCATGCTTCTTCTTGGCGCTTGTAATCCAACCGACGACCCTAGCTTATCGACTAGTACATCACCAACCGATGTAACGAGTGATCCAAGTGATTCAAGCGAACCAACAAGTAGCGAACCTAATGATGGTGATGGAGAAGAAAATCCAGGATATTATGAAGGTACTTATGGACATGCATTTAAGCAAACTGATTTCTCTTCTAGTGGCGGAGTTACTGAAGTTATAAATGGACTAGCTTGGCAATATTCGGCTTTTAGTTTTCTTGGTGGAAGTGGCAATGGTGTCCAAATTGGATCGAGTAATAATCCTCAAACTTCACCTTGGACTTTGTCGACATCATTTCCTAGTGAAGTCACAGTTGTTAATGTACAATTTGAAATTGCTAATGCAAGTGGCGGAAGCGGCACTTATGAAGTCTCCTTTGGTTCAACTACTTGGAGTGGAGATTATCAAACCGAAACGCAAACTTTAACAAAATTTGACTATGAAGGCGATGAAACGCTTGCTGAAGGAATATCTTTTACTTTTCAAGCTAACGCTAAAGCTCTTTATCTTTATCAACTAAATTTTTCTTTACATATACCAAGTGACGTTAATTTTCCAATTACTGTCGATATTGAAGCTGAACGAGATCCTGTCGTACCTGGGCAAAATGGGATACCATCTACTAGATATGAACCTTCGACGAAGGAAAGCTACTTTGCTTCCGTAGACCTTTCAACAACAGGTGAAACTTTAAAATCAACTTTGACAGCCCGTTTAGAAAACGATAGTTATCGTAGTAGATACGGAGATGCTAAATCAGTCCTTTTATATGCAGATGAAGATCCTAATAATCCTGGTTATGTTTTAGGAATGTGGGACGGAGATAAAATTCCTGCTATTTGGGATCAAGGTGCTAGTTGGAACCGTGAACACGTGTGGGCGTACTCTCATCTTCAACTTCCTGGAACTCAAAAAAGAGGCGATGATGCTAATGACCACACTGCTGACCTTTTTAATCTTCGCGTCGCCTGTCAATTTTCTAATGGTTTTCACGGAAATAAATTTTTTGATGAAGCAAATACTGATGACACAATGTTTCCAAACATTACGTCTGGTCTTAACGGATATCATGCTTATACAGGAGACTGGCGCGGAGATGTCGCACGGATTTGTTTTTATATGTTTGTTCGTTACCCCGGTTTAAAACTTGTAAGTGCAACGACCGGAGATGATGTTTCAATGGGAAACCTAACAGCGTTGTTAGCTTGGAATGAACTTGATCCAGTTGATGCTTTTGAAATTCAAAGAAATAATCGCATTTATGAATATCAAGGAAACCGAAACCCCTTTGTTGATTACCCAGAACTTGCAGGGCAACTCTTTCAATAATTAACTTTTTTTAAACTATAGATGCTTTTGTTAATACTATTTAATTAAATCAGCCATTTTTTTAGCAATTAAATCAGTTGATTTTTGAGGTGCTAAACGATTAAGTTTATTCATTATTTTGGAATCAGTACCAACATAAGCGTGAAGTTTCTTCTTTTGCATTGCCTTAATGATTTCTTTTGCAGCATCAAAAGGTGACATCATTTTGTGTTTTGGATCACTAGAATCAACTTCTTTTCCCATATCAACATTTGAGTTTTTAATAATATTAGTATTAATTGCACCAGGAAAGACGAGCGTCACATTAACGTTTGTGCCTTTTAATTCTGCATATAATGCTTCGGTTAACAGTTTAACCGCCGCTTTACTAGCACCGTAAACTGCTTGGCCTGGTACTGGTAAAAATCCTCCCATGCTTGATACATTAACTAAATAAGCTTTTTCTCTTTTTAAAAGCGTAGGTAAAAATATTTGGTTTAAATAAACTGTTCCATAAAAATTAACATCAATAACCTTTTTAATCGTTTTTATTTCTAAATCCATTACTTTGACAAATGGTTGAATAATACCTGCGACATGAATAAGTCCATCGATATGGCCAAAATCTTTTGTGATTTGTTGATGAGTTTCGTGAACTTTTTCTTGATTTGTTATATCAAGTGAATATGTTTTTAGTGATGCGTTATCTCCTGATAACGTAGAAGTTTCTAATAAACCTTTTTCACTAATATCTAAGGCTGCAACTTTAGCGTCACTTTTTAATAATTGCAAAACTACTTCGCGGCCAATTCCATTACCGCCACCTGTAACGACAAAAACTTTATCTTTTAACATTTTATAAGCCTCCGTTATTTTATATATCTAAGTTTATTTTATCATGTGGTTT
>Ga0265293_10000600_pt1 | contig 84808 bp, 80 predicted proteins | sample Munlanlewell138R_FD_192505 | JGI IMG/M metagenome (GOLD analysis project Ga0265293, IMG submission 192505) | Leachate microbial communities from a municipal landfill in Southern Ontario, Canada - Leachate well 138R | ecosystem: Engineered > Solid waste > Landfill > Unclassified | place: Canada... | reverse complement strand
GTCCAGCCGCAGGCGCTCCTGCTGCGACGCGCCATGGATGAGCGCGTCGGTGCTGATCATTTCGGTGTAAAGCCGCGTCCTTTGCGTCAGCAGCCGGTGGAAGTGGCGGCAGTGCCTGTCTGTCCATGCCATCATCGGCGCCACGGACATGCGCCAGGGCAAGTGGCGCATGTCCGCTGGCGGCGTCTGCATGAGCGCGTTCTGGTCCATTGCTCCATTTCCAAAAAAGACGCCCCGCGGCAGCGAGGCGTCGCTTCGGGCAAATGGCGGTCAGCTCATGTGCAGGCCGCCGTTGCACGAGAAGTTGGCGCCGGTCGTGAAGCCGGAATCCTCGCCGGCCAGCCAGGCCACGATGGACCCGATCTCTTCGGGCGTGCCCAGGCGCCCCACCGGGATCGTGGCCACGATCTTCTCCAGGATGTCGGGCCGGATCGCCTTGACCATATCGGTGCCGATGTAGCCCGGGCTGACGGTGTTGACGGTCACGCCCTTGCTTGCCATCTCCTGCGCCAGCGCCATGGCAAAGCCGTGCATCCCGGCCTTGGCCGCCGAATAGTTGGTCTGCCCGGCCTGCCCCTTTTCACCGTTGACCGAGCTGATCTGGATAACGCGACCCCAGCCCTTTTCAACCATGTCGGGAATGACCTGCTTGGTCACGTTGAACATGCTGGTGAGGTTGGTGCTGATCACCGCGTCCCACTCGTCGCGCGTCATCTTCAGGAACATGCGGTCGCGCGTGATGCCGGCGTTGTTGACCAGCACGTCTATGGGACCGTGCTCTTCGCGGGCCTTGTCAAACGCCTCGGTGGTGGACTTCCAGCTGCTGACGTCGCCCACGCTGGCATGGAAGTTGTAGCCGTCGGCCTCCTGCTCGGCCAGCCATTTCTTGTAGTCGCGCGTCGGTCCGCAGCCGGCAATGACCTTCAAGCCGCTGTCGTGCAGGCGACGGCAGATGGCCGAGCCAATGCCTCCCATGCCACCGGTCACGTATGCAATTTTCTGACTCACTTGTCGTCTCCCCATTCCACAAAAACCTCAAAAACGCCAGCCGACAGAAATTGCCGGCTGGCCTGCACCACCATCAGTCCCGGCGCACCGTCAGCGCAGCGCCCATGCCGCCGCCTATGCACAGGCTGGCCAGTCCCTTGCCCGCACCTCGCCGACGCATTTCGTACAGCAGCGTCACCAGGATGCGGCAGCCCGACGCGCCTATGGGGTGGCCCAGCGCGATGGCACCGCCATTGACGTTCACCTTGGCCGGATCGACCGAAAGCAGCTTGTTCACGGCGCAGGCTTGCGCGGCAAAAGCCTCGTTCAGTTCAAACAGGTCCACGTCCGCAACCGACCAGCCAGCGCGGTCCAGCGCCTTCCTGGACGCAAACACCGGCCCCAGCCCCATGGTCTTGGGATCCAGGCCGGACATGCCGTAGCTGGCAATGTGCGCCAGCGGCTCGACGCCCAGCTCGGCGGCCTTCTTTGCGGTGGTCACGACCACGGCCGCGGCGCCGTCGTTGAGGCCGCTGGCGTTGCCCGCGGTCACCGTGGCAGATTCACTGCGGTCAAATGCCGGGCGCAGGCGCTCCAGCGCCTCGGCGCTGGTCTTGGCGTTGATGTGCTCGTCCGCGTCAAAGACGACGGGGTCGCCCCTGCGTTGCGGCACCGGCACGGGGACGATCTCGTCCTTGAAGCGACCGGCCGACTGCGCGTCCAGCGCCTTCTTCTGGCTGGCCAGCGCCAGCTCGTCCTGCATCTCGCGCGTGATTCCTTCCTGCCTGGCCACGTTCTCGGCCGTGACCCCCATGTGGTACTGGTTGTACACGTCCCACAGGCCATCGACGATCATGGAGTCAATCAGCTTCCAGTCGCCCATGCGCTTGCCGTCGCGGCTGCCCTGCAGCAGGTGCGGCGCGGCGCTCATGTTTTCCTGGCCGCCGGCCACCACGATCTCGCTGTCGCCGGTGGCCACGGCCTGCGCCGCCAGCATGACGGCCTTCAGCCCCGAGCCGCACACCGTGTTGATCGTCATGGACGGCGTCTCCTTGGCCACGCCCGCCTTCATCGCGGCCTGGCGTGCCGGGTTCTGGCCCAGGCCCGCAGCCAGCACGTTGCCCATGATGACCTCGCCCACCTGGTCGGTGGCCACGCCGGCGCGCTCCAGCGCCGCCTGGATGACGATGCTGCCCAGGTCCGGCGCCGGCACCTTGGCCAGCGTGCCTCCGAACCTGCCGATTGCGGTCCGCACCGCGGAAATGATGACGATGTCTTCTTGCATTTCAATATCCTTTGCTCAACGCGCTACTTGACCTGGCCATTATCCCCAGTCGCGCAAGACTGGACTTGCCTGGCGTGTAATTGGACCGCTGCCGCGGGCTCGCGTCCGTTCCCGGATCGCGCTCGCCGCTCATTCGGCCTTGACCTTGACATAGCTGCCGGGGGCCGGCTCGATTTTCTTGTACTTGCTGGCGCGGCCGTACCGCTTGGGCGCGGCCTTTTCCTTGCCGGCGTGCGCCAGCAGCCACTTGTCCCAGTCGGGCCACCAGCTGCCGGGCTCCTTCTTCGCGCCGTCCAGCCACGCATCCACCGACTCGGGGAACGCGTTGTCCTCGCGGGTCCAGTGGTTGCGCTTGCCCGCGGCCGGCGGGTTGATGACCCCGGCAATGTGGCCCGACGCGCCCATGACAAAGCGCTTGTCACCGGGCAGCACCTGCGTCGTTGCGTACGCGCCGCCTATGGGCACGATGTGGTCTCTTTGCGAGCCGTAGATGTAGACCGGCAGCGCGACCTGGTTCAGGTCTATCTCCTGGCCGCAGACGGTGACCGCACCCGGCTCGATGAGCCGGTTTTCCAGGTACGTGTTGCGCAGGTACCAGACGTAGTATGGGCCGGGCAGGTTGGTTGAGTCGCTGTTCCAGTACAGCAGGTCAAACGGCGGCGGCGTCTCGCCCTTGAGGTAGTTGCCGACCACATAGTTCCAGACCAGGTCATTGGGCCGCAGGTAGCTGAACGTGGTGGCCAGCTCCCGCCCCTTCAGGATGCCGCCGGCGCCCATTTCCATTTCGCGGTAGCGAACCATGTTCTCGTCTATGAAGACGTCCAGGATGCCGCTGTCGGTGAAGTCCACCAGCGTGGTCAGGAGCGTCGCGCTCTTGACGCGATCCTCGCCGCGCCCGGCCAGCACCGCAAGCGCGGTGGTCAGCATGGTGCCGCCCACGCAAAAGCCCAGCGCGTTGATCTGCTCGACGTTGCCGATTTCCTGCACCACCTTGATCGCCTGGATCACGGCGTCGTCGATGTAGTCGTCCCAGGTCGCGTTGGCCAGCGACTGGTCCGGGTTGCGCCAGCTCACGACAAAGGTGCGATGTCCCTGCTCGACCGCGTGCCGGATGAGCGAATTGTCCGGTCGCAGGTCCAGGATGTAGTACTTGTTGATGCACGGCGGCACCATCAGCAGCGGGCGCTCGTATATCTTCTCGGTCAGCGGCTTGTACTCCAGAAGCTGGAACAGCTCGTTTTCAAAGACCACCGCGCCCTCGGTGGTTGCCACGTTCTTGCCCAGCTCGAACACGCTCTCGTCGGTCATGGACACGCGGCCCTGCCGTATGTCGGCCAGCATGTTCTGCAGGCCCCGGGCCAGGCTTTTGCCGCCGGTTTCAACGGCCTTTTTCTGCGCCTCGACGTTGAGCGTCAGGAAATTGCTCGGCGCCGAAGCAGCGATCCACTGCTCCACGGCAAACTGCAGCCGCGCCTTGGTCTTGGCGTCGGTCTGCGCAGCGTCGACCATGGACATCAGGGTGCGCCCGTTGAGCAGGTACACTGCGGCGGTGAATGCGGCCATGGGGTTGCGCTCCCAGGCCTCGCCGGAAAAGCGCCGGTCCGACAGCGTCAGGCTCGACTGCAGCGACTGGTTCCACAGCTGCGTGGCCTCGCTCATGTATTCCTGCTGCAGCTTGAGCAGTTCATCCGGCGCAAAGGTGATACGCGGGGTTTCTGCGCTGCCGGCATCAGCCTCCTCCCCGCTGGCGGCGGGCGAGAGCTGCTGTAGTTGTTCCAGCGCCTGCTGCCAGCCGGCCTGCAACTGGCTGCCCATCTGCCCCCATTCGGCCCATTGTGTCGGCCATTGGAACATGGGGGCATGAAGCGGGTTGGTCATTTGTCTGTCTCCGGATTTGACGAACTCTTGTGCTGGCAAGGGCCAAAACCGGCACGGTCCAAGGCCGACTTGCCATCGGATGCACCCATCTTGACATGCTTTGTGCCGGCGCGCAATGCCGCCGCGGCGCTTTAGAGTGTGCAGTCCAATCTGCGGCTCAGTTGCGCCAGATGCACGCGGCCATGCGGCCGGTTGCGCCGTGTTGCCGCTGGTCGCGGCGGTGGGAAAAGCAGTCGGCCACGCGCTGCACCGTGCACCAGGCGTCGCCGCCATCGTTGCCATGGAGGGCGCCGACGCCGGCGGCGCGCAGGCGCGCCCGCGCCAGGCCCGGCAGGTCGGCCAGGTACTTGCCGCGGCCGCAAGCCACAAAATGGCGGCCCGCCGCGGGATCACCGGCCAGTAAGGCCTGGCGCACTTCGGCGCCCACCTCGAACGCGGACGGCCCTATGCATGGCCCCAGCCACGCCACGATGGGAAGGTCCGCCGCGCCGGGCCGCACGGTGACAAGCTGCTGCCGAAGTACCGCAACGGCCTGCGCGAGCACGCCGGCAGCCAGTCCGCGCCAGCCTGCGTGCGCGGCAGCCACCACGCTGCCATCAGCGGCCGCGAGCAAGACGGGCAGGCAGTCGGCCACCAGGATGGTGCATGCCAGTTGCCGGGTGCTGGTCACCGCGGCATCGGCCTGCACGCCGTCTGCGGTGCCCGGCCGCAGGACGGCCGCGTCGCGGCCATGCACCTGCTGCAGGAACACGGGGCGTGCGCCCAGCGCGTCTTGCAGCCAACTGCGGTTTTGCGCGACCGCGGCTGGCGCATCGCCCACGTGGTCGCCCAGGTTCAGGTACCGGTACGCGCCGCGCGACGCGCCATCGGCCGGTGCCGTGCCGCGCAGCGTGAACGCCGCCTGCACGCCCGGCGGCACCGGCCAGTCGGGCCGCAGCAGCGGCAACCTCACGTGGCGGCGTCCGGGCAGGCGGACGGATGCGCCTGGGCAAACGCAGGCAACGCCATGCACGCGTTGAAAACACGCATCACGTGCGGCAGCCCGGACAGGTCGCAGTCAAATCGCTGCGCGTTGTAGATCTGCGGAACCAGGCAGCAGTCGGCCAGCGTGGGCGCCTCGCCATGGCTGAAGCGCGCCGGCTGCTCGGCCAGCCGCGCCTCGTAAGAGAGCAGCCCCAGCCGCACCCAGTGCCGGTACCAGGCGTCCTTGGCGTCGTGGTTCACCTCCAGCTCGTGCACCAGGTACTTGAGCACGCGCAGGTTGTCCAGCGGGTGGATCTCGCAGGCAATGATCTGCATGAGCGCGCGCACCCGCGCCCGCGCCAGCGCCGGGTCCGGCAGCAGCGCCGGTGCCGGATGCGCCTCTTCCAGGTACTCCATGATCGCCATGGACTGGCTCAGCCGCTGGCCGTCGTCCAGCACCAGCAGCGGCACCAGGCCCTCGGGGTTGCTTGCCAGGTACGTGGCCTGCTGCTGCTCGCCGCTGCGCAGATCGACGGGCACATACTCGTACGCCAGCCCCTTCAGCGCCAGCGCAATGCGCACGCGGTACGACGTTGATGACCGAAAGTAGTTGTACAGCTTCATGAATCGCAGGATACCGCAGCCGGCAGCGCCTCGATGCCGGAGCGGCGCGTCAATCCGCGGCAGGCGCTGCGCAAGTCCGGGCCGGTGCGCCCAGCCCGCGATCGGAAACCGGCGTGCCTCGATTCAAGGCCGCGGACTGCCGGCAACGGCGCGGGCGGCACCCGGAATCCGCTCCAGACCGGCGCCCGTCGGTTGCCCCCTGTCCACCTCAGCGTGCCGGCGTCCCGATCGGCGTGTTGCCCGGCTCGTTGCCGTAGCCTGCCCGGCCGTCGTTGGCCGCACCTGCGCGCTCGGCCAGGTAGATTTCAACGCGGCGGTTGGCTGCGCGCCCTGCCGGCGTGTTGTTGCTGGCAATCGGCTCGTGCGATCCGCGGCCTTCGGTCCGGATGCTGCGCCCGTCGACGCCGCGCCGGATCAGGTAGTCGCGCACGCTGTTGGCCCGGTCCACCGACAGCGGGTCGTTGATCGCGTCGTTGCCCGTTGAATCGGTGTGCCCGATGATGTAGATCTCCATGCCGGGCTGGTCGTACAGGCCATCGGCAAAGTCGTCCAGGATCGGCCGCATGTTGGGCTTGATGTCCGAGCGGTTGGTGTCAAACGTGATGTCGCTGGGGATGTTGAGCTTGAGCCGGTTGTCGTCGGTCTGCGTCACCTGCACGCCGGTGCCGGCCGTGGCCCGCTGCATTTGCGCGCGCTTGTTCTCCATGTACCGCGACCAGACGTAGCCGCCCGCCGCACCCACGCCGGCGCCAATGGCTGCTCCCTTGCCGTCGCCGATGACCGCGCCGGCAACCGCGCCCAGCCCGGCCCCCACGGCCACGTCGCGCTGCGTTTCGGTCATGTTGGCGCAGCCGGACGCCACCATCGCCACTGCCGCTGCCGACAGCAGCCACCCTCGCATCATCATTTTTCTTGCTTGCAACATGGTTGCTCCCTTGCAAAACCAGCCGGCAGGCGCCGGCACGCTCCAACGATCATGCCACGCGGCACCGGCCGGGGATCCACCGGCCGCACGCGTGAGATGGCATGTGCTTGGATTCAGTGTAGTCGTCACGACATGTTTGTGCTGGAAACAATGCAGCGCAATGTAAGCAGCGTGTTTCACGCATGGCAACATCGGGCGGCCAGCTGAGTCGCCAGCAAATGGCTGTCATCCGACCGCGATACCAATCAACATCAACACACGCCGTTACACAACGACTTGCGTCGCTCGCAATCCCGTATTGCCCGCCGCTGCGCACCGCCGCGTCCCAGCGTGCAAAAATAGACCGCATGGCACTTGCAGCAGTCGGAAGCGTCGCGGGGCGCGACACACGTGGCGACGCGGCGCGGCACGGGCGCCTGGCGCCTGCAGCCGCGCCGCGGCGCCCGGGCGCTCGCGTGTCGGCACGCAACGCCGGATGCAGGCGCCACCGGATCACGCATTGTCCATGAAACACCGGCCCATCAAGCACTGCAGGCGCTGCGGCAGCGTTGTTGTCTACCGCATCCCCGATGATGGCGACACGCGCGAGCGCGCCGTCTGCCCCGTCTGCGGCGAGATCCACTACGCCAACCCGCTCATCGTCACCGGCACCGTGCCCACCTGGGGTCGCCGCATCCTGCTGTGCCGCCGCGCCATAGAGCCGCGGCAGGGCAAGTGGACGCTGCCGGCCGGGTTCATGGAGCTGGACGAGACGCTGGCCCAGGGCGCCGCGCGCGAAACCGTGGAGGAATCCGGCGCCGACTTCTACATGGGCCCGCTGTTCAGCGCGCTCAGCGTCCCGCGGGTCGGCCAGGTGCATTTCTTCTTCCTGGCCACCCTGCGCAGCGCAGCGCTGGCCCCCGGGCCCGAGTCGCTGGAAGCCGGCCTCTTCGACGAAGCCGACATCCCCTGGGACGAGCTCGCCTTCCCCACCATCCGCAAGACGCTGGAATTTTTCCTGGCCGACCGCAGGCGCGGGCGCTTTGACGTGCACACCTGGGACATCAGCCAGCGCATGCGATCGTGAAGAACCAGCGCATCCTCCCCCTGCTGCGCGCCGGCGAGCCATTCCCGCCTGCAGCACGCGCCTGGCCCGCCGAATCGCCGGCGCCGGGGCTGCTCTGCGCCGGTGGCACGCTGGACGTGGCCACGCTGCGCACGGCCTACGGAGCCGGGATATTCCCCTGGTACGGTCCCGGCGAGCCGCTGCTGTGGTGGAGCCCGGACCCGCGCATGGTCCTGCGTCCGTCTGCCTTTCGCGTGCGCCGGTCGCTGCGCAAGACGCTGCGCAGATTCATGGACAGCGCCGGTTGCACGGTGCGCTTTGACACCGCGTTTCCCGCGGTCATCGAAGCCTGCGCGCGCGCGCCGCGACCCGGGCAGAGCGGCACCTGGATCGTCCCTGAGATGCGCAGCGCGTACAACGCCCTGCACGAGGCCGGCCACGCGCACAGCGTGGAGACCTGGGTCGATGGCGAGCTGGTCGGCGGACTGTACTGCGTCGCGCTGGGCCGCGCGGTCTTTGGTGAATCCATGTTTGCGCACGTCAGCGACGCGTCCAAGATCGCGCTGGCCGCGCTGGTCGCCTGGTGCCTGCACTGGGACCTGCCACTCATAGACTGCCAGCAGAACACGCCGCACCTGGCGTTCCTGGGCGCGCGCGAGATCGCCCGCAGCCGGTTTCTCGATGAAGTCACGGGGTTGCGCACGCAGCCGGCACCCCCCTGGCAGTTCAAGTCCGTATACTGGCAGCATCTGTTGGAAGTTCAACCGGACTGACGTGGCACGCCTGACGGACCTCCCGCTCAAGACTCTGCAGCTCTACACCACGGCCGCCTATCCGTGCAGCTACCTCCCCGGGCGCCAGGCGCGCTCGCAGGTGGCCGCTCCCAACCACCTGATCACCGGCACCACCTACACCGCGCTGGTGCAACACGGCTTCCGGCGCAGCGGCACGTTCACGTACCGCCCGCACTGCGACACCTGCCGGGCCTGCGTTCCGGTGCGCGTGCGCGCGCTGGACTTCAGGCCCGACCGCAGCCAGCGGCGCGCGCGTGCGCGCCACCAGCACCTGCAGGCTCGCATCCTGCCGCTGCACTACAACGACGAGCACTACGCGCTCTACCTGCGCTACCAGTCCGGCCGGCACCGGGGCGGCGGCATGGACGAGGACAGCGTCGCGCAATACACGCAGTTCCTGCTGCAGAGCCATGTGGATTCGCGGCTGGTTGAGTTTCGCGAGCCTGCGGGCAGCCACGACTCCGGCGCGCTGCGCATGGTCGCCATCATCGACCTGCTGCAAGACGGCGTCTCCGCGGTCTACACCTTCTACGAACCCGACCCGGACGCCAGCTACGGCACCTGGGGCGTCTTGTGGCAAATCGACTGGGCAGCGCGGCAGAGCCTGCCACACGTCTACCTGGGCTACTGGATCGCCGAGAGCCGCAAAATGTCCTACAAGACGCGTTTTCGTCCCATAGAACAACTCATTGGCGGCCGCTGGCAGCTGTACGAGCCGCGCCCCGGCCCGAAAATACAGACCCGCCACGACTGAAGCGCCGGCGCCGAGTTGCTCAGGAATCGCTGGGCAGGAGGCCAGCCGCTCTGGCTTGCAGATCCTGATTGGCGAGCATCGTCAGCTCACCGGATGACACACGATGACCTCGGCCCTTGCGGGCCATCGATGAAAGCCGCCTGCGGCGGCTGATGAAGGTTTGGCGTCAAGCGTTCGGCGTCCAGCGTGCGCCCACCACGCTCAACGCTCAACCTGTCCGGATGACCGATGACGACGCAAACGACGAATGACACCCGTGGAGCGGCGCCCTCGCCGCGATTCCCCGCCGAATGATCGATGACCTCGGCCCTTGCGGGCCTTGTATGAAAGCCGCCTGCGGCGGCTGATGAAGGTTTGGCGTCAAGCGTTCAGCGTCCAGCGTGTGCCCACCACGCTCAACGCTCAACCTCCCCATCATGGCGGCGCGGCCGCCAGTCATTGCCGCCGCGCAGTGGCGCGATCATCGATGCGCCAGCGAGGTCACCCGTCATGCGCCACGCGCAACGCCCGCCCTATCGGCCAGAGGGCTGGCCTCCGCCGGATTGTCTGGCGCACGCCCCTGTGGGAGCGGCGCCTCGCCGCGATTCCCCGCTCCATCCAACCGCCACAACCAACAACAACCGGCGCGCCTCACACAATCGGGGAAATCGGCCAGGGGACTGGCCTCCTTCTCGCGGACGCCAGCCCGCCGGCCGAGCGGGCGTGTCCATAAGAAAAAAGCGTGGGAAACGGCTGAACCCCGTGCAAACGACCTCACCCATCAATTGGAATACGCGTAGCTCTCCGTCCCCTGCCCCAGGGCAACCCACTGGCGGACGCGTTTGGCATCGGCAAGACGGCTCTTGCCGCTGTCGGCATCCAGGAACACCATGATGAGCCGGCGGCCGTCCATTTCGATTTGCATCAACAGGCAGCGCCCGGCTTCGCGGATGTAGCCGGTCTTTTGCAGCCTGATGTCCCAGTCCGGGTCCCACAACAAGGCGTTGGTGTTGCGGTAGGGGATCACCCGCTTGCCCACGCTCACGTCGTGGCTGAGCGACGTGGTCCAACGCCGCAGCAGCGTCTGGTTGCCCGCCACGGAGACCAGCCGAACCAGGTCGCGCGCGCTGGAGCGGTTTTGGCTGGACAGCCCCGTGGGCTCGACGTAATGCGTGTCGTTCATGCCCAGCAGCTGCGCATGCGCGTTCATGAGCCGCACGAAGCGCGCCATGCCTCCCGGGTACGTGCGCCCCAGCGCATGCGCTGCGCGGTTTTCGCTGGACATGAGCGCCAGCTGCATCATCTCGCCCCGCGACAGCGTGGTCCCCACCGGCAGCCGCGAACCGCTGTTCTTGAGCCGGTCTATGTCTGCGCTGGTGATGGTGATGGGCTCGTCCAGCGGCAGTTCCGCGCGCGTCAGCGCCAGGCCGGTCATGAGCTTGGTCAGCGACGCGATCGGCAGCACGGCATCGGCATTCTTGGCGTACAGCTCTTCCCCCGTGTCCTGGTCCACCACCAGCGCGGCCGCAGCGTTCAGGCCCAGCCGGTCGACCGCCGCATGGACGCTGGCGCTTGCGCGCTGCGCAGCCGGCCGTGCTGACGCATGGGCCCGACTTGCCGTCGCAGCGGCCGGCGCCGGCGCTGGCGCACTTGCGTGGCTGACGCGCAGCTTGCCGATGTTGCTGCCCGTGGCCGTCGCAGCTCGGGATCGCCGTGCTGCCGGGCGCGCAACGGCCTTGCGCGCGCCCGGGGCCGCTGATTTCTGCACCGCGGCCACGGCCTGCTTGGCTGGCGCAGCCGCCGCAGGTCCGGCAGACGTCGTCCACAGCAAACCACAGGCAGCGACAGCCGTCAGGCACCGCCGCAACCACGCCCCATCCCGATTTTCAATCCATCTCGCCACGGCCGTCCCCTCAAAAGCGCACAAGACGAGCGTAGTTTACGGAATCATAAAAATAGATGCAATACCATCTTGTTAGAAGAACTTGTTCAAGTCGATGACGACGCGAGCAGCCGAAATTCGCCGCGCTGCGCCCGGCGACTGCAGCTGCAGATGTAACGTGTTGTTTTATCGGCCTTTTTCTCAGTGGTCCGCACCGGTCACAAAACGCCCGGCGCCAGCGTCTGCGCCTGGCAAATTTATTTTCTGCCGTGATGGTCTGGATGCGGTTTGTGCCAGCTTCGCGGCATCCACCCGCTGTGCGCAGCCGCGCGCAAGCAACACAAAGGCCGGTTGGCAAGGAGGGTCGACTCACCGGATGAGCGTTGAGCGTTGAGCGTTGAGCGTTGAGCGTTGAGCGTTGAGCGTTGAGCGTTGAGCGTTGAGCGTTGAGCGTTGAGCGTACGCCGGACGCTGGACGCAACCCGCTCAACCTCAAAAAGCCCGCAATCCAGCCATCGCGCACGCCTGCCTGCGCCGCCATCATGTTAAATTGCATCTTCTTTGCACATGGAGCCAGACCAGACATGCGCCTGACCCTGATCATCGTTGGCATCGCCCTGCTTGTGGCCGGCATCTGGATCACCGTGGGCGGTGGCAGCTACCAGAGCACCGAGACCGTGCTGCAGATCGGCTCGGCCACCCTCAAGGAAACGCAGGACAAGCCCATCCCGCAGTGGGTGGGGATAGCAGGCATCGTGGTCGGCGCCGTGCTGGCCCTGGGCGGGCTGGCCGGGTGGTTCGGCAGGAAATGACCGTGCGCCGGTACCGCCACCTGGTGTGGACTGGTCGATCCACGAGCTGACGCGCCGGCATTGCGGCGCAGCCTGAGCTAATCATGGCCGACGTTGTCTGTCGGCCGGCCGGATGACAGATGATCTCGGCCCATGAAGGTCTGGCGTCAGGCGTTGAGCGTGGTCGGCATACGCTGGACGCTGAACGCAATTCGCTCAACCTCGTGCATGTTGCCGCAACTGGCAACGGAACCGGGCCGGGAAGCAGCCAAGCGGCGGGTCAACCTGGGGCCGCAGGCCGCCCGTGACAACCTGGTGCCCGCCCGTGTTCCGCCATGCCCGGTTTGGGTGATGACGCGGCCGGTCAGGCGGCTGCCGGGGCCGCGGCCGGTTCTGCCTGTGCGCCTGCCGGCCGGGCCACATGACCCTGCGCCTGCGCGCGCTGCACGCCAACAACCATGGCCTTGAGCGCCGCCGCCGTGGTGTCGGGGTCTATGGCCACGCCAAACAGCGAGACGGCGTCGTCTATGCGCAGTTCCACGTACGCAACCGAGCGCGCGTCGGCGCCGCCGCCGATGGCGTGCTGGTGGTAGTCCAGCACGCGCACATCGTGGCCTGTGGCCTGCCCCAGCGCCCGGCTGAACGCGTCTATGGGGCCGTTGCCCTCGCCATGGATCTCGCGCACGGCACCATCCCAGGACAGCCGGGCCTGCAGCGTGACCACGCCGTCGCCTTCGGCGCTGGCGACGTGGCGCTGCAGCGGGCTGCGCGCGTCGATGTGGTATTCACGCCGGAAGATGTCCCACAGGTTGGCCGCCGAGAGCTCGCTGCCCTGCACGTCCATCACCGCCTGCACCACCTGGCTGAACTCGATCTGCAGGCGCCGCGGCAGCGCCACGTCGTATTCGCTCTCGAGCAGGTACGAGATGCCGCCCTTGCCGGACTGGCTGTTGACGCGGATGACCGCTTCATACGTGCGTCCGACATCGCGCGGGTCTATGGGCAGGTAGGGCATGTTCCAGGCGCCTTCGCGGTCTGCGGCAAAGGCCTTCTTGATCGCGTCCTGGTGCGAACCGGAAAACGACGTGTAGACCAGGTCGCCCACGTAGGGGTGGCGCGGGTGCACCGGCAGCTGGTTGCAGTACTCCACCGCGGTGCGGATCTCGTCGATGTTGGAAAAGTCCAGCCCGGGCGAGACGCCCTGCGTATACAGGTTGAGCGCCACGTTGACCAGGTCCAGGTTGCCGGTGCGCTCGCCGTTGCCAAAGAGGCAGCCTTCGACCCGGTCGGCACCAGCCATGAGCCCGAACTCGGCCGACGCCACGCTCGTGCCGCGGTCGTTGTGCGGGTGCAGCGAGAGCACGATGGCGTCGCGCCGCTTGATGTTGCGGTGCATCCACTCGATCATGTCGGCGTAGATGTTGGGCGTGCAGCGCTCCACCGTGGACGGCAGGTTGATGATGCACTTGCTCTGGGGCGTGGGCTGCCAGACGTCGGTCACCGCATCGACGATGCGCCGGGAGAACTCCAGTTCGGTGTCCGAGAACATTTCCGGGGAGTACTCCAGCGTCCAGTTGGTTTCCGGATGCTGCGCCACGCGCTCCTTGATGAGCCGGATATGGTCGGTGGCCAGCTTGACCAGCCCGTCCTTGTCCAGGCCGAACACAACGTCGCGCATGATGGGCGCCACCGCCGTGTACATGTGAACGATGGCGTTCTTCGCGCCAGACAGCGCCTCGAAGGTGCGCTCTATGAGCTCGGCGCGCGCGGGGGTGAGCACCTGGATCGCGACGTCGTCCGGGATGCGGCCTTCCTCTATGAGCTTGCGAACGAAGTCGAACTCCACCTTGCCGGCAGAGGGGTAGCCCACCTCGATTTCCTTGAAGCCTATGGCCACCAGCGTCTCGAACATGCGCAGCTTGCGCGCCACGTCCATGGGCTCGACCAGCGCCTGGTTGCCGTCGCGCAGGTCAATGGACGCCCAGCGTGGCGCCCGGGTCAGCACCTGGTCGGGCCAGCTGCGGTCGGTGAGCCCCACGGGTGGAAAGGCGGTGTATTTGTTGCCGGGTTGCTTGAGCATGGTGTCTATCCTTGTGAGATGAGGTTTTTGCTGCCAGCAACACGAAATGAAAACGGCCCGCTGCTGGGAGCTTGCGGGCCGTTTGGGTATTCGGGTGATTCTGGCGAATCTACGAACGCAAAGGGCCCGCCTGCGGTAGCAGTAGGCCAATCAGCAGCGCGCGCACCACGGCAGTCCGGGCAACCTGCCCCGGCAACTGTGCATGCGTCACGCAACGGGTGTTCATCGGCGCATGATAGCAAAAAGCAGCTACTCGTGCAAGCCGCGTTCTTCGGGCTCGTCGGTGGAGGTGCTGACGATGCTGACCGGCTCGCCCCGGAAGCGGCGCCAGCCATAGATCACGTAGCCCGAGAGCGCGTAGCCGAAAAACAGGATGAACAGCGCCGTGACCGGCTCCACGCTGACGAGCGCCAGCAGCAGCGCCACCAGCACCAGCACGATGAACGGCACGCTGCGGCGGCCACCAAAGTCCTTGAAGCTGTAGTAGGGGATGTTGGTGACCATGGTCAGCCCGGCAAACAGCACCAGGCCAAACATCAGCCAGGAAAAATCACCGCGCGCCACGCGCGCGCCGCCCAGGGTGGTCATCAGATCGCGAAAGAGCGGGATGCCGGCATCGGCCTCGACCATGGCGCTGGTCAGCCAGACGAAGCCGACCACCAGCGCCGCCGCCGCAGGCGAAGGCAGCCCCTGGAAATAGCGCTTGTCGACCACGCTGGTGTTGACGTTGAAGCGCGCCAGCCGCAGCGCGGCACAGGCGCAAAAGAGGAAAGCCGCCACCCAGCCCCAGCGGCCAATGGGCCGCAGCGCCCATTCGTAGGCAATGAGTGCAGGCGCAGCACCAAAGCCGACCATGTCGGCCAGTGAATCCATCTGCGCGCCAAACGCACTCTGCGTGTTGGTCATGCGCGCCACACGGCCGTCCAGGCTGTCCAGGACCATGGCGGCAAACACGCCCAGCGCAGCGTGCTGGAAATGACCGTTCATGGCCATGACGATGGCGTAGAACCCGCCAAACAGCGCGGCCAGCGTGACCAGGTTGGGCAGTACGTAAATGCCCTTGCGCAGCCGCCGCCCGTCCACGGACGCATGCAAGCCGTCGTCTTCGTGGGGGAGCATGCTGCCGGTATCTTCTTTCATCAGGGCATTATCGGGTCAACGCAAGCGCGGACGGCGGGAGCCGGCAGGAAGAATCCCGAGGAGGTGTCCTGCCGGCACCAAATGCCCATGAGCAGGATGCCGGCAAACTCACCGACTGCCTCTTGCTGCAGACGGCCAGCTCCGTGGCCGACCGGGCGGCCGGTTGGAGCGCCCGCTGCTGCTGCAGGAAACGGTGCTGCGCCGCGCAAGGACCCGGCCCCGCGGCGTCGCCGTTCCTGCACCGCCATGGCGGAACGCGACCCGACGGCATGCGCCAGACTGCGCCTGACGCATGCCGCAGTGCGCGTTTCAGTTCTTTGCCTTGTCGACCAGCTTGTTCTTTGCGATCCAGGGCATCATGGCGCGCAGCTTGCCGCCCACCTGCTCGACCTGGCTCTCGGCGTTGAGGCGGCGAAAGCTTTGCAGCGACGGGGCACCGGCCTGGTTCTCCACGATGAAGCGCTTGGCGTATTCGCCGGTCTGGATGTCGTGCAGGATGTCGCGCATGGCCTGGCGCGATGCATCGTTGATCACGCGCCCGCCGCTCACGTATTCGCCGTATTCGGCGTTGTTGCTGATCGAGTAGTTCATGTTGGCGATGCCGCCCTCGTAGATCAGGTCCACGATCAGCTTGAGCTCGTGCAGGCACTCAAAGTATGCCATCTCGGGGGCGTAGCCGGCTTCCACCAGTGTCTCGAACCCGGCCTTGATGAGCTCCACGGTGCCGCCGCAGAGCACGGCCTGCTCGCCAAACAGGTCGGTCTCGGTTTCTTCACGGAAGGTGGTTTCTATGATGCCGGCGCGGCCGCCGCCGTTGGCCATGGCATACGACAGCGCCAGGTCGCGCGCCTTGCCCGAGGGATCCTGGTGCACGGCAATGAGCTGCGGCACGCCGCCGCCCTGCGTATAGGTGTTGCGCACGGTGTGGCCCGGCGCCTTGGGGGCGACCATCCACACGTCCAGGTCCACGCGCGGCGCAACCTGACCGTAGTGCACGTTGAAGCCGTGCGCAAACGCCAGCGACGCGCCCTGCTTCAGGTTGGGCTCGACCTGCTCGCGATAGACGCGGGCAATGTGCTCGTCGGGCAGCAGGATCATGACCACGTCGGCCTGCCTGCTTGCCGCGTCTATCTCGGCCACCTGCAGGCCGGCCTGCTCGGCCTTGGACCAGCTGGCACCGTCCTTGCGCAGCCCCGCCACCACGTTGACGCCGCTGTCGTTCAGGTTGAGCGCATGCGCATGGCCCTGCGAGCCGTAGCCAATGATCGCCACCGTCTTGCCCTTGATCAGGCTCAGGTCGCAGTCCTTGTCGTAAAACACCTTCATGGCATGTCCTTTCGTGAATACAAGAAATGGATGAAAGTGGCGCTCAGCATGCAGCGCCGGAATAATCGCGCCAGTTGACGCTGGAAACAGGGAATGGCTGCCCGTCGGGGCCGACGCGCATGGCCACGCCGCGGCGCTGCCATGCGCCGCTGGCGCTGCTTTCATACGCTACGCACAGCATCCAGGCCTGCTCCCAGTTCCAGGCCAGGTTGGTGGCGTTGATGGCATAGACCTGGTCGTAAACCAGCTGCAGGCCGGTTCCGGCACGGTAGTCCGGCTCGCTGCGCGCAAGCACTTCCTGCGCCAGCGCCAGCGCGTCGTCCAGCTGCGGGCGCACGCCGCGCTCCTGCACCACGCGCGTCTCGGGCGGGCAGCTGGCGCAGGCGGCAAGCAGGCCCGTGCCCAGCACGGCAGCAACCGCTGCGGCCATGCGCCGCGCGTTTGGGGCCGATGGCGAGGGGAAGGCCGCCACCATCAGATGCGCAGCAGCCGTTCACCGCGGCCTATGCCGCTGAACCCCGTGCGCACGGTCTCCAGGATGGCGCTGCGGTCCATGGCGCCCAGGAACGCGTCGTGCTTGGCCTGGTCGCCGGTAAGTTCTATGGTGTAGCTCTTGTCGGTGACGTCGATGATGCGGCCGCGAAAGATGTCGACCATGCGCTTGACTTCCTCGCGCTCCTTGCCGACGGCGCGTACCTTGATCATCATGTGCTCGCGCTCGATGTAGGCACCTTCGGTCAGGTCCACCACCTTGACCACCTCGACCAGGCGGTTCAGGTGCTTGGTGACCTGCTCGATCATCTCGGCCGAGCCGGTGGTCTGTATGGTCATGCGCGAGAGGCTGGCGTCCTCGGTGGGCGCGACGATCAGCGAATCGATGTTGTACCCCCGCGCTGAAAACAGCCCGACCACGCGCGAGAGCGCGCCGGACTCATTTTCGATCAGGACGGCAATGACGTGTTTCATGTGCAGATTCCTCTTCTCGCCAGCCCTCGCCCGCGCACGGTAATGCGCGGGTCTGACAGGCAATAGATTCTTCCGGGAAAAGCCGCCTGCAGCCTGCGGGCGCTGGCGGGCGGCGAGATGCTGTGCTATTCCAGCCCTTCGGCGCTGAGCACCATTTCGGTCAGCCCCTTGCCACCGGGCACCATGGGGAAGACGTTTTCGGTTGGGTCGGTGCGAAAGTCCATGAACACGGTGCGGTCCTTGAGCTTGCGCGCCTCGCGCAGCGCCGGCTCCACGTCCTGCGGCCGCTCGATGAGCATGCCCACGTGGCCATACGCTTCTGCGAGCTTGGCAAAGTTGGGCAGCGCGTCCATGTACGTCTGGCTGTAGCGGCCCTGGTAGAGCAGCTCCTGCCACTGGCGCACCATGCCCAGGTAGCGGTTGTTGAGCAGGACCACGTTCACGGGCAGGCTGTACTGCAGGCAGGTGGAGAGCTCCTGGATGCACATCTGCACCGAGCCCTCGCCGGTGACGCAATAGACCTCGCTGTCCGGGCGCGCCATCTTCACGCCCATGGCGTAGGGCAGGCCCACGCCCATGGTGCCCAGCCCGCCCGAGTTGATCCAGCGCCGCGGCTGGTCAAACTTGTAGTACTGCGCCACCCACATCTGGTGCTGCCCCACGTCGGAGGTGATGTAGGCGTCGGCATCCCGGGTCAGGTCCGAGAGCGTCTCGATGACGTACTGCGGCTTGATGACGTCCTGGTTGCCGCGGTCGTATGCCAGGCAGTCCCTGGCGCGCCAGCCCTCTATGGTTTCCCACCACGCGGCCAGCGCGTCCCTGTCGGGGATGAAGTCGCCCGCCTTCATCATCTCCAGCATCTGCTCGAGCACGATCCGCACGTCGCCCACGATGGGCACGTCGGCTTTCACGCGCTTGGAAATGGTGGAGGGGTCGATGTCGATGTGGATGATCTTGCGCGGGTTCTGCGCAAAATGCCTGGGGTTGCTGATGACGCGGTCGTCAAAGCGCGCACCCAGCGCCAGGATCACGTCGGCGTTCTGCATGGCGTAGTTGGCTTCCCACATGCCGTGCATGCCCAGCATGCCGACAAAACGCGGGTCGGTCATGGGCATGGCGCCCAGCCCCATCAGCGTGCTGGTCACCGGGAAGCCCAGCTGGTCCACCAGCGCGCGCAGCTGGTTTTCTGCGTTGGCCAGGACCACGCCGCCACCCACGTAGATGTACGGCCGCCTGGCGCTCATGAGCAGCCGCAGCGCGCGCCGGATCTGGCCCGTGTGCCCGCGCGTGACCGGGTTGTACGAGCGCATCTGCACGTGCTCGGGGTAGCCCGCGTACGTGATCTTCTCGTATGAGACGTCCTTGGGGATGTCAACGACCACCGGGCCGGGGCGGCCGCTTCGGGCCAGGTGGAACGCCTTTTTCATGACGTCCACGATGTCGGCGGGGTTCTTGACCAGGAAATTGTGCTTGACCACCGGACGCGTGATGCCCACGGTGTCGCATTCCTGGAACGCGTCGGAGCCTATGGCATCGGTGGGCACCTGCCCGGAAATGAGCACCAGCGGTACCGAATCCATGTACGCGGTGGCCAGGCCCGTGAGCGCATTGGTCACGCCCGGCCCGGAGGTCACCATGGCCACGCCCACCTCGCCGGTGGCGCGTGAATACGCATCGGCCGCGTGCACCGCAGCCTGCTCATGGCGCACCAGCAGGTGCTCTATGGCGTCCTGCTTGTACAGCGCATCGTAGATGTGCAGCACGGCGCCACCGGGGTAGCCCCAGATGTACTTGATGTTCTCTGCCTGCAGCGTCTTGACCAAGACTTCGGCAACGCGCAGTTGCTCGGGTGGCTGCTGGCCGGACTGCGGCTTGGCGTCGGCGTCTTTCTGGCCTGCCACGGCGGCGGCGGCCGACTTGAGCTCGGCTTTGGAGATTTCCATGTTGCTTACCTTTCGAGATTTTCTCTGACGAAAAACCTGAGGGCCCCTTGCCAACCCTTGTGAGGTCGCTTCAGGACTTGAGACCACGCGCCATGGGCTGCCTGATGCCGTGTTCCCCCTGGACCTGCACGGCACTGGCTCGCCGGACGGTAACCCGTTTTTGATGGTGTAGCCAAGCGGCCATTATCACACGTTTGCCGCCATGCAGCATGCGGCCGCACAACGCGCGGCAGGCGGGGCGCCATGCTGCCGTGCCAACGTGCCCGGCCTCTCGCAACGATACCGGCGGACCGGCTTTGCGTAAAAAGAAATGCCAAGATGTGGCGTGCTGGCAACAACGTGACGCGTTGGGCAGCGGCCGCACCCTCCCCTCAACCGGCGTGCGCGCCAAAGCGCGGCGCGGCAGCGCGGGCACGAAGTTGTCAATTTCATGACCCGCCCATCACTCATGACCCGCCCATCAAACGCGCGCCCGCTCCCGCGCGGGCATGGCTTGCAGGTGGGCTCGCCCCGCTGCCGGGCACGCGCGGTGCGCGCGTCGGATAATCAACCGGCTCCCCATCGTGGCAGCCGCCGCACGCCGCCATCCGATCTTCATTCCCATGCCCGCCACTTCATCCCCTGCCCCAGCGCCCAGCCTGCGTCGCCGCATGGCCTGCTGGCTGTACGAGGGCGTGCTGCTCTTTGGCGTGGTCATGCTGGCCGGGCTGGCGTTTGGCCTCGCCACCAACACGCGCAATGCGCTGCAGCACCGCCACGGGTTGCAGGCTTTTGTCTTTGTCGTGCTCGCGCTGTACTTCATGTATTTCTGGCGCCGCGGCCAGACGCTGCCCATGAAGACCTGGCGCATCCGCATCACCGACCGCCGCGGCCGGCCGCTGTCCTGGGCGCGCGCGGCGTTGCGCTACCTGCTGGCGTGGTTGTGGTTCGTGCCGCCGCTGGCTGCCATGGCGCCGTTTGCCCTGCGAAAGGGCCAGATTGCCGTGCTCTTGCTCGGCTGGGTCGCAATCTGGGCGCTGCTCAGCCGCTTCCACCCGCAGCGCCAGTTCCTGCACGATGCGCTGGCCGGGACGCGGCTCGTTGCGGTCGGCTCCGGATGACCGCGCCGCCGTCTCCGGGAAAAGGCAGGCGGGGCATCGCGCGACTGTGGCATGCCACGCGCTACTCGATTGCCGGCCTGCATACCGCATGGACCGGTGAAGCCGCATTCCGGCAGGAGGTGCTGGCGGCCGTGGTGCTGTTGCCGCTGGCCTGCTGGCTGGGCAGCAACTGGGTGGAGGTGGCGCTGCTGGCCGGCAGCGTGCTCGTGGTCCTGATCACGGAGCTGCTCAACAGCGCACTGGAAGCCGTTGTCGACCGCAGCGGCAGCGACTGGAACATTCACGCCAAGCGCGCCAAGGACATGGGCTCGGCCGCCGTCATGGTGTCGCTGATCCTGGCCGCCGGCATCTGGCTTGCCGCCTTGTGGCAGCGTTTTGCCTGAGCCGCGTCTTGCGCGGGGTCAAGCAGACCGCAAGGAACCCGCCAGCGGCTCACCCGTTGGCAGCTTGATCAAGACGCAGAAGCTGCCCCGGAGAACGGCAGCCGCCATCAAGACGCGCCACGCCGCGCAGCGCCTCCCACAGGCGGCCGTTCAGCAGGCCGCCGTCACTGGCCTGCCGGCTGCTGTTGCGGTTGCTGCGGCCCGCCTGCCACGGCATAGGCCACGGCGATGGCCTGCTCGTCGGTGGGCATGCCTATGTCCAGCGCGTTGCCGCTGTCTTCATCTATCCGCGTCAGGCCCACCACGTCGTTGCCAACGGCAACCATGAGCAGGTTGCCGGCAAAGCGCTGCGAGAGCTGCGCCATCTTGGCTGCGCCCTGCTCATTGAGACCAAAGCGCACAAAAGCCTGGCCTTCGTTGGTGCGGCGCGGCTCGACGCTGTTGAGGTCCGCGCGCGTCAGCACGGCATCGGGCAGCGCCCACAGCGAGCCGTCTGCCAGCTTGAGCTCGGTCAGGCCCTCTTCTTCTTGCTCCTGCGCCAGGAAGAAGGAGACCGGCGCTTGCATTGCTTCTGCGTCCGCTTGCTGCTCTTCTGCGCCCGCCTGCCGCTGCTGCTCTTGTTGTTGCTGTTGCTGCTGCGTCACCGCGGGCGGCGTGGGCACGTCGCTGCTGTCGGCGCCCTGGCTCTGCGGCAGGCTGTCGCAGCCGGCCAGCATGACCAGGGCGAGCGCTGCGCCCAACGGCAGGATTTTCCGGAATATTGGCATGTTGGATAAAGCCTCGGGCTCAAAGCGTCCAGCGTCCAGGGTGTGCCCCACCACGCTCAACCTCATCAAAGCTCGCCTGCCGTTGACCGCCGACTGCACGCAGCGGCTGGATGCCGGGCACGCGACCAGCTCGTTGCGCGCTGCCGCCTCGCACTGTACCATGCCACGGGCCGCGTCTGGCCCTTGCCTTGCGCGCTGAAGGGCGGCGTGCCAGCGCCGTCGCATTTTGCATGATCTTCATCAAGGATGCGTACAAGGGCTCCTTGAACGGGTAACATGCGAGGGAGCGCGCTCAGCATGACAAGAGTCAAGAGCGGCTTGGAGCCAGTTTCGCAGTCCCGGGAGGTACCCCCATGAGACCGACGAATACCAGGGATCCCAACTACTATCACAAGGTGGTGGATTGCCAGTGGGCGTGCCCGGCGCATACACCGGTGCCGGAATATTTGCGGCTGATCGCACAGGGCCGCTACGCCGATTCCTACATGGTGAACTGGGTGGCCAATGTGTTTCCGGGCATCCTGGGCCGCACCTGCGACCGGCCGTGCGAGCCCGCGTGTCGCCGTGTTCGAGTCGAGGAGGCGAACGTACAAAAACCCGAGCCGGTGGCGATCTGCCGGCTCAAGCGCGTTGCCGCCGACCACAAGGGCGATGTCGCTGCGCGCATGCCCGGCAGGCCCGAGCGCAGCAACGGCAAGCGCATTGCCTGCGTCGGCGCCGGGCCGGCCTCGCTCACCGTCGCCCGCGACCTGGCGCCGCTGGGATACGAGGTGACCGTATTCGACGGCGAAACCAGGGCGGGCGGCTTCATGCACCAGCAGATCCCGCGCTTTCGCCTGCCCGAGAGCGTGATTGACGAAGAGACCGGCTACATTTTCAACCTCGGCGTTGATTTCCAGGGTGGCCGATACGTCCACTCGATGCGGGCGCTGTTGGCCGAAGGCTGGCATGCGGTGTTTGTCGGCAGCGGCGCGCCACGCGGGCGCGACCTGGCTATTCCGGGGCGCCGGGAGGCCGCCGCGCACATCCACATCGGCATCAACTGGCTGGCCTCGGTGTCGTTTGGGCACGTCACGGAGACAGGCCGGCGCGTCATTGTGCTGGGGGGCGGCAACACCGCCATGGACTGCTGCCGCACGGCGCGGCGCCTCGGTGGCGAGGATGTCAAGGTCGTCGTGCGCTCGGGCTTCGACGAGATGAAGGCGTCGCCCTGGGAGAAGGAAGACGCTGCGCGCGAGGGCATTCCCATCATCAACATGCACGTGCCCAAGGCTTTCGTGCACGCGTCCGGCAGGCTGGTTGGCATGACCTTCGAGATCGTGCGTGCCGAATACGATGCCGATGGCCAGCGCCGGCTGGTGCCCACCGGCGAGCCCGATGCCTGGTTCGAGTGCGACGAGGTGCTGATTGCCATCGGCCAGGAAAATGCCTTCCCGTGGATAGAGCGCGACCTGGGCATAGAGTTCGGCAGGTGGGGCCTGCCCGTGCTAGGCGAGGCCAGCTTCCAGTCAACGCTGCCGCACGTCTTCTTTGGCGGTGACGCCGCACTGGGACCGAAGAACATCATCACCGCGGTGGCGCAGGGTCACGAGGCGGCGGTTTCAATTGACCTGCTGCTGAGCGGCCGGGACGTGCATGCCCGGCCGGCGCCCTGGGCCAACCTGGTCTCGCAGAAGATGGGCATTCACGAGTGGAGCTACGACAACGCGCCGATCGACGATGCGCGTTACGCCGTGCCCTGGTCCACGGAAGAAGACGCCCTGACGCGCATGGATGTCGAGGTGGAGCTGGGCTTTGACTTGCGCACGGCGTTCAGGGAGGCTTCGCGCTGTCTCAACTGCGACATGCAGACCGTATTCACGGCCGAGCTGTGCATAGAATGCGACGGCTGTGTCGATATCTGCCCGATGGACTGCATCACCTTCACCGAAAATGGCGACGAGGCCGACCTGCGCGCTCGCCTGAATGCGCCCGCGTTGAACCTGGTGCAGGACCTGCTGGTGTCGCCGCCGGTGCAGACAGGCCGGGTCATGGTCAAGGATGAGGACGTCTGCCTGCACTGTGGCCTGTGCGCCGAGCGCTGCCCCACGGGCGCCTGGGACATGCAGAAGTTTCTCCTGCACACGACCAAGGCCGGCGGCCAGGCCGCGAGCATGGGCCCTCGCCAGGAGAAAATCCAGACATGACGCCGATCACGGCCATCAACGACTTCGTCGTCAAGTTTGCCAACGTCAACGGCTCGGGCTCGGCCAGCGCCAACGAGCTGTTTGTCAAGGCCATCCTGCGCATGGGCGTGCCGGTGAGTCCACGCAACATCTTCCCGAGCAACATCCAGGGGCTGCCGACCTGGTATGAAGTTCGCGTGAGCGAAAAGGGCTACTTCGGCCGGCGTGGCGGCATCGACATGATGGTGGCCATGAACCCGCAAACCTGGGCAGAAGACGTCGCCGAGATCGAGCCCGGCGGCTACCTGTTCTACGACAGCACGCGGCCGCGGCCGGCCTCCGACCTGCGCGACGACATCAGCGTCATCGGCATGCCGATCACCGAGATCTGCAACGCCACCTACAGCGACCCGCGCCAGCGACTGCTGTTCAAGAACATCATGTACGTCGGGGCGCTGTCGGTGCTGCTGGCAATGGACGGCGAAGTCGTTGAAACGCTGCTTGCCGAGCAGTTCAAGGGCAAGGAGAGGCTGCTCTCGGCCAACGTGCAGGCGCTCAGGCTCGGGCGTGAATTCGCTCGCGAGCACCTGCAGCACCCGCTGCCGATCCGGATCACGCGCGCCGACGCCGTCGGCGCGCGCATCTTCATCGATGGCAACAGCGCCGCCGGCCTTGGCGCCGTCTATGGCGGGGCCACGGTGTGTGCCTGGTATCCGATCACGCCCTCGACTTCGGTGGTCGAGGCATTCAACAATTTCTGCGCGCAGTTCCGCGTGGATGCCGACGGTCGCCACAACTACGCCATCGTCCAGGCCGAGGACGAGCTGGCGTCCATCGGCATGGTCGTTGGCGCTGGCTGGAACGGCGCGCGCGCCTTTACCGCCACCTCCGGTCCCGGCATTTCGCTGATGGCCGAATTCATCGGCCTGGCCTACTTTGCCGAGATTCCGGCCACCATCGTCAACGTGCAGCGTGGCGGCCCGTCCACCGGCATGCCAACGCGTACGCAGCAGGCCGACATCCTGGCTTGTGCCTACGCCTCGCACGGCGATACCCGGCACGTGCTGCTGTTTCCCGAGGATCCGCACGAGTGCTTTGAGCACACCGCCACCGCGTTCGACCTGGCTGACCGCCTGCAGACGCCGGTATTCGTCATGAGCGATCTGGACATCGGCATGAACCAGCACCTGTGCGAGCCGCTGTCATGGGACGAGGCGCGCGAATACGACCGTGGCAAGGTCATGGCTGCCGCTGATCTGGAGCACAGGGAGTTCGGGCGTTACAAGGACGTCGACGGCGATGGCATTGCCTGGCGGACGCTGCCGGCCACGCACCCGACACGGGGCAGCTACTTCACGCGCGGCACCACGCGCGACGCGTACGCGCGCTACTCGGAGCGGGGCGAGGACTACATCTACAACGTGCAGCGCCTGCTGAAAAAATTCGCCACCGCTGCAGAATTGGTACCGCCGCCGGTGCCAAGACCGGCGGCGCGCGAAACGCACCTGGGCGTGATCTTCTTCGGCTCCACAAGTCCGGCCCTGCACGAGGCGCTTGACGAACTCGCTGCGCGCGACATCCACCTGGATGCGCTCAGGCTGCGGGCGTTTCCGTTTTCTTCCCGCGTGCGTGAATTCATGGACAGGCACGCCATCGTGTTCGTGGTGGAGCAGAACCGTGACGCACAGATGGGCACGCTGCTCATCGACGCGCTGCAGGTCAATCCGGCCAAGCTGCGGCGCGTGCTGCACTATGACGGCACGCCGATCACCGCCCGCTTCATCATGCAGGCCATTGCCGACCACGTGCAGGCAACAGTGGCCGTACCCCAGGAGGCCCGGACATGACCTGGATCGCCAAGCCGCAACTGCGTCACCCGTCGCTGGCCGAGAACAAGGTCGGCCACACGCGGCGCGACTACGAAGGCGCCGTTTCCACGCTGTGTGCCGGCTGCGGCCACGATTCGGTCTCGGCTGCCATCGTGCAGGCCTGCTGGGAGCTCGACATCGAACCGCACCGGGTCGCCAAGCTCTCCGGCATAGGCTGCTCATCGAAAACGCCCACCTACTTCCTGGGCGCCAGCCACGGGTTCAACTCGGTGCACGGGCGCATGCCCAGCGTGGCCACGGGCGCCAACCTGGCCAACCGCGAGCTGCTGTACCTGGGCATCTCCGGCGATGGCGATTCGGCCTCAATCGGCCTGGGGCAGTTTGCCCACTGCATGCGCCGCAACGTCAACATGGTCTACATCGTGGAGAACAACGGTGTCTACGGCCTGACCAAGGGCCAGTTCTCGGCAACTGCCGACAAAGGCAGCAAGAGCAAGCGGGGCGTGGTCAACAAGGACAACCCGGTCGATCTGGTCGCCATGGCCATGCAACTGGGCGCAAGTTTCGTGGCGCGCAGCTTCTCTGGCGACAAGGCGCAACTGGTGCCGCTCATCAAGGCGGCCATGGGCCACGATGGCGCCGCGTTCATCGACGTACTCAGCCCCTGCGTGACCTTCAACAACCACGCCGGGAGCACGCACAGCTACGACTGGGTGCGCGAGCACAATGAGACCGTGAACCGCATCGACCTGGTCCTTGGCCGGCAGGAAATCACCGTCGACTACGCACCCGGGGAGCTCATCGCCGTGACCCAGCACGACGGGCGCGTCCTGCGCCTGCGAAAACTCCATGCCGACCACGATCCCACCGATCGCGTGGCGGCAATGGCCTACATGCAGGCGCGTGCGCAACAGGGCGAAATCGTGACCGGGTTGCTCTACCTCGAGACCGGAATGGAGGACCTGCATGCCGCACAGCACACCAGCATGCGGCCGCTCAACAGCCTGGGCAGCGCCGACCTGTGCCCCGGCGCGGCACAGCTTGCGCGCATCAACGCCAGCCTGCGCCTGTAGCGCGTGGGCGTTGGGCGTCCATGACGGATGATCTCGCCGCGGTGCGGCGGCAATGACTGCGGCTGCGCCGCCATGATGGGGAGCGTTGAGCGTTGAGCGTTGAGCGTTGAGCGTTGAGCGTTGAGCGTTGAGCGTTGAGCGTTGAGCGTTGAGCGTTGAGCGTTGAGCGTTGTGCGTTGTGCGTTGTGCGTTGTGCGTTGTGCGTTGTGCGTTGTGCGTTGTGCGGGGAATCGCGGCGAGGGCGCCGCTCCACACGAGCGTATGTCATTTGGGCGGGTTGCGGAACACGCTGGACGCTCTACGCTGGACGATCTTTTGTGGGAGGCCAGCCCTCTGGCCAATGGGGTGGTTGCTGCGCGTTGGACGTTGGGCGTCGCGCATGACGGATGATCTCGCTGACACTTTGATGACCGCGCCGCTGCGCGGCAGCAATGACTGCGGCTGCGCCGCGATGATCCATCATGAGCCGCGGCAGGCGGCTTTCATCCAGGGCCCGCAAGGGCCGAAATCATCTGTCATCTGGCGCACTGATGGACTTGCTCATCGGGATGCTGACTGCGGCCGCGCCGCCATGATTCGCCATGCTGGTGCCGCGGGCAGGCCACGCGCCACGATGCCTGCAAGCGGGAGCCGGCGCTTCCTGGGGCGGTTGCCAGGCAACCCCTACGGCAGGAACAGTGCCTGCACGTCATTGAGGAAGTCGAATCCACGCGCGGTGGGCTGCACCCGGTGGCCGCGGCGCTCAAGCCAGCCGTTGCGGCTGGCCTCGTAGATTTGCGCTTCTACCGCCTGCACGGGCAGGCCGGTGCGGGCGGCAAAGTCATGCAGGCTGAAGCCGCCTTTGAGACGCAGCGCGTTCAGCATGTATTCAAAGGGCAGGTCGACAGCTGTGACGTCGTGCTGCCGGCTGACGGCGTTGCCGGCGAGCGCATGACGCATGTACGAGGCGGGCAGCATGTAGCGCTGCTGACGGATGATGCCGCATGCCAGGCTGAGCTTGCCGTGCGCGCCGGCGCCTATTCCGAGGTAGTCGCCAAACTGCCAGTAGTTGAGGTTGTGCACGCAGTGGTGGCCGGGGCGGGCGTACGCGGAGACCTCGTAGCGCTGCAGGCCGGCCTGCCCGGTGGCCGCGGTGATGGCGTCGAGCATGGCCCAGGCCACGTCGTCTGCGGGCAGGCGCGGCGGGTACTTGGCAAAGACGGTGTTGGGTTCGATGGTGAGCTGGTAGATGGACAGGTGCGGCGGGTTGAAGGCCAGCGCCTCTTGCACGTCGGCCTGCAGTTGCGCCAGCGTCTGGCCGGGCAGTGCGTACATGAGGTCCAGGTTGAAGGTGGCAAAGACGCGGGCGGCCTCCTGCAGCGCGGCGCGGGCCTGGCCTGCGCTGTGCACGCGACCCAGGCGCTGGAGCGCGGCGTCGTTGAAGCTTTGCACGCCCACCGACAGGCGGGTTATGCCGGCGTCGGCAAAGGCGGCAAAGCGCTGGCGTTCAAAGGTGCCGGGGTTGGCTTCCAGCGTGATCTCGCAGCCGGGCTGCAGCGGCAGCATGGCGCGGATGCCGGCAATGAGGCGCTCTATCTGCGCCGGCTCGAACAGGCTGGGCGTGCCGCCGCCCATGAAGACGCTGACCACCGGCCGGCCCCAGACCAGCGGCAGGCTGGCCTGCAGGTCGGCCAGCAGGGCGTCGACGTAGCGGGCCTGCTGGCCTGCGGCATCAGCGGCCGGGTCCAGCTGGTGCGAGTTGAAGTCGCAATACGGGCACTTTTTGATGCACCAGGGAATGTGCACGTAAAGCGCCAGCGGCGGCGGTGCCGGCAAGACCGGCGAGCCGGCTGCTTCCCGCACGCCAATATCAGGGCCGGCCTGCGGCGTCACAGCCAACGCTCGCGCATGAGCCGCACCATGGCGGCAGCGGCCCGGCCCCGGTGGCTGTGCGCGTTCTTGACGTGCACGGGCAGCTCGGCAAAGGTCTTGCCAAACTCGGGCAGGAACATGACCGGGTCAAAGCCAAAGCCGCCCTGCCCGCGCGGCGCCTGCGTGATCTCGCCCACCACGCGGCCGACGGCCACCAGCGGCTCGGGGTCGTCGGCGTGGCGCAGCGCGACCAGCGTGCTGACCAGTGCGGCGCGGCGGTTGCTGATGCCGGCCATCTGCTCAAGCAGGGCGCGCACGTTGTTGCCGTCTGCCTTGTCATAGCCAAAGCGGGTGGCGTAGTTGGCCGTGTCGACGCCCGGCTCGCCGCCAAAGGCGTCTACGCAGAGGCCGGCGTCGTCGGCCAGCGCGGGCAGGCCGCTGGCGCGCGCGGCATGGCGCGCCTTGGCCAGCGCGTTTTCCAGGAAGGTGTGAAAGGGCTCGTCGGCCTCGGTGATGCCCAGCTCCCCCTGCGCGACCAGTTGCAGGCCCAGCGGCGCCAGCAGCGGGCGCAGCTCCGCCAGCTTGCCGGCGTTGTGCGAGGCGAGCACGACGCGGCTGATGCCGCCTGCGTTCACGACGCCAGCGCCTGACGCTGCAGCACGACCAGCTCGGCGATGCCCTGCTCGGCCAGCTGCAGGAGCTGGTCTGCCTCGGCGCGCGAGAAGGACTGGCCCTCGGCGGTGCCCTGGATCTCGACAAAGCGGCCGGCGCCGGTCATGACGACGTTCATGTCGGTGTCGCAGGCGGCGTCTTCAACGTAGTCCAGGTCCAGCAGCGGCACGCCGGCCACGAGGCCCACGGAAACCGCAGCCACCTCCGTGGTGATGGGCGACTCGGCGATCAGCCCCTGCGCCAGCAGCCAGGTGACGGCGTCGTGCGCGGCGACAAAAGCGCCGGTGACGCTGGCCGTGCGCGTGCCGCCGTCGGCCTGGATGACGTCGCAGTCCAGGCGCAGCGTGCGCTCGCCCAGTTTCTGCAGGTCAAACACGGCGCGCAGGCTGCGGCCGATGAGACGCTGGATCTCCTGCGTGCGGCCGCTTTGCTTGCCGCGTGCCGCCTCGCGGCCGCCGCGCGTGTGCGTGGCGCGCGGCAGCATGCCGTACTCAGCGGTCACCCAGCCGCTTCCGCTGCCCTTCCTGTGGTGCGGCACGGATTCATCAACCGACGCGGTGCACAGCACCCTGGTGCGGCCGCACTCGATGAGCACCGAGCCCTCCGCGTATTCGGTGTAGTGTCGCGTGATGCGCGCAAGCCGACGCTCGTCTGCGGCGCGGCCGGTGCGCGGGGACGGTGTGGGAGTCAGTGTTTCAAGTGAGGTCATAAAGATCAGGGAATCAGGATGGAATCAGCTCCGGCGGCCGGGGCAGGTGAATTGTGCAGCGCCGATGGGCGAGGCCTTGTCATCGCGAGATCGAGCGTACGCCCAACGCTCAACACTTGACGCGCAAACTTCATCAGCCGCTGCAGGCGGCTTTCATCCAAGGCCTGGATAGGGCCGCGCGCATCGGTCATCCGGCGACTTGACGCTGCTTGCCAATCAGGCGGCGCTGAGCCGCTTGAGCAGCTCGAACACCGACTGCGGCCGGGCAGCCGGGTCCAGCGCCATGGTCCAGGCCACCACCTGCAGGAGTCCGGCCGAGTAATGCGGGGACAGGCGGGCCAGCGCGTCGCCAAAGGTGTCTTTCTTGCGCCGCGCCTTGGCGTCCATGGGCGGCGCGCCGGTCATGGACGAGTACATGCATGCGCCCATGGCGTAGATGTCGGTCCAGGGCCCCAGGGGCGTCTTGCGGCCGTACATTTCCGGCGCGGCAAAGCCCTGCGTGTACATGGGCCGCGTGAAGCCGGGGTCGCGCGTCAGCGCCTGCCGCGCCGCGCCAAAGTCCAGCATGACCGCACGGTTGTCTTCGGTGATGATGATGTTGGCCGGCTTGAGGTCCAGGTGCAGCATGCGGTGCTGGTGCACGACGCGCAGCCCGCGCAGGATCTCGTCAAACAGCGAGCGGATGGTCTCCTCGCACAATGCGTGCGTCTTGTAGTGCTTGCGCGCGGCGACGACATAGTCCTGCAACGTGGCGCCGTCCAGGTAGTTCATGACCATGTAGACGGTTTCGTTCTCGCGGAAGAAATCCATGACGCCGACGACCGCCGGATGGGCAATCTGCGCCAGCGCACGGCCTTCTTCAAAGAAGTTCTTCAGCCCCAGGTGGTAGAGCGAGAGCTTGTCGGCCGGCACCTGGGGCACGCGCTCGCCCGGCGCACGCTCGACCAGCGCCGAAGGCAGGTACTCCTTGATGGCCACCGGCTGGCCGGTGGAGTCATGCGCCAGGTAGACCAGGCCAAAGCCACCGGAGGAGATCTTGCGCAGCACGCGGTAGCCGCCAACGATGGTATCAACCGGGAGCGGCGCGACTTTGGGAGGCGTCATGACCGATGCAGTAGGATGCCTGTTTCTTGAGTCGGGAGCACGGGCCGGTGCCCGTGGACTGGCGCAGAAGGGCTGGCGCGCGATGGAACGCACGCTGCAGCAACAGGCAGCGCGCGACTGGTGACAACAATACCGACCCTTGGCGGAAACCCGGCTGCGAGCCCGCCATTCGGACCATGCGCCCCATCCCTTGCGCCGCGTATTTGAACACGAAACCAACAACCTGCACAAGAAACCAGCACAAGGACGCCGAGATGCCCATCTACAGCATGACCGGGTTTGCCAGCGGCCAGCAGCCGCTGCCCGAAGACAGCAGTGATGCCGACCCCGCCCGGTCCGCGGCGCAGGTGACGCTGGAGCTGCGCACGGTCAACAGCCGCTTCCTGGACATGGTGTTTCACCTGCCCGATGAGCTGCGGGCCTGCGAGCCGGCGCTGCGCCAGCTGCTGGCTGCGCGGCTGCAGCGCGGCAAGGTGGAGGCGCGGGCCGGACTGCGCCGGCAGGAGCGCCAGGCGCTGGCAACGCCCTCGCCCGCGCTGCTGCAGCAGCTGGCGCAGATCCAGTCGGCCGTTCGCAGCCGCGTGGCAGATGCTGCCGCGTTTTCCATGGCCGACGTGCTGCAGCTGGCTGCCGGTGGCACCCCGCCCGATCACGCGCAACTTGAAGCCACGCTGCTTGCGCTGGCCGACTCGGTCACCGAAGAGCTGCTGCAGGCACGGGCCGCCGAAGGCGAGCGGCTGCGGCAGCTGCTGCTGGACCGCTGCCAGCAGCTGCGGCAACTGGCGGCAGACGCCGCGCCGCTGGTGCCGGAGATCATTGCGGCGCAGAAGCAGCGCTTCATGGCGCGCTGGCAGGACGCGCTCTCCGATGCGGGTGGCGCCACGGTCTCCAGCGAGGCCGCGCAGGATCGCGCGCTGGCGGAAGCCGCAGCGTTTGCGCTGCGCACCGACGTGGCCGAGGAGCTGGACCGGCTGGGCGCGCACCTGGACGAGATCGAGCGCCTGCTTGGCCGGGGCGGTACGCTGGGCAAGCGGCTGGGTTTCCTGATCCAGGAGCTGCACCGCGAGGCCAACACGCTGGGCGCAAAGTCGGCCAGCCTGGCGCTGTCGCGCACGGGCGTGAACATGAAGGTGCTGATCGAGCAGATGCGCGAGCAGGTGCAGAACCTGGAGTGAACGCGGCCGCACTGCGCGCAATGACGGATGACCTCGCTGACACTTTGATGAGGTTGAGCGTATTGCGTTGAGCGTCGAGCGGATAAGACCGTCCAGCGTCCAGCGAACAGGCAGTCCCGCGTACAGCGAATCATCGCGGCGCAGCCGCAGACATTGCAGCGCGTAGCGGTGCGGTCGGTCATCAAATCAATGCGCGAGCGAGGTCATGCGTCACGCCCAACACGTCACGCCCAACGCCCAACGCCCAACCTTCATCCATGGACCGAGATCATCCGTCATCCGGTGCGCTGACGCTGCTTGCCAACAGGCTCCCCGCATGGAGATCAGACGATGACGGGTTCGGGCTCCAGGCGTATGCCGAAGCGCTCGTAGACGCTGGCCTGGATCGCACGGGCCAGCGTCATGACCTCGCCGCCGGAGACCGGTTGAGCCTTGCCGCCATGGTTGACCAGGACCAGCGCCTGCCGGTCGTGGACGCCGGCGTTGCCGACGCGCTTGCCCTTCCAGCCGCAGGCTTCTATGAGCCAGCCGGCAGCCAGCTTGAAGCTGCCGTCGGGCATGGGGTAGTGCACCAGCTCCGGGTCGCGGCCGATGATGTCGCGGCATTGTTCGGGGCTGACGGTGGGGTTCTTGAAGAAGCTGCCGGCGTTGCCCAGCTCGCGCGGGTCGGGCAGCTTGCTGTTGCGGATGGCAACGACCCAGTCGTAGACCTGCCGGGCGCTGGGACGGCTGATGCCGGTCTCGGCCACCCGGGCCTGCAGGTCGCGGTAGTCGAGCAGCGGCCGCCAGTCCCTGGGCAGCGCAAAACGCACGCGCAGCACCAGCGCGCGGTCCGCCAGGCCAAAGTCACCGGGTTGCGCGGCGCGGTGCTTGAACACGGAATCGCGGTAGCCAAAGCCGCACTGCCCCGCGTTCAGCGTGAACTCGGCGCCGCTGACCAGGTCGATGGCGTCCAGCTCGTGGAAGCGGTCCTGCAGTTCCAGCCCGTAGGCGCCGATGTTCTGCACCGGGCTGGCGCCCACCGTGCCGGGAATGAGCGCCAGGTTTTCCAGGCCGGGCAGCCCCTGGTCCAGCGTCCAGGTGACAAAGTCATGCCAGTTCTCACCCGCGCCCGCCTCGACGATCACGTGGCGTCCGGTTTCAGCCACGATGCGGCGGCCCGGGACCTCCACCTTGAGCACGAGCGCGCGGACATTGCCGGTGAAGACCACGTTGCTGCCGCCGCCCAGGATGAACTTGCTGCGTGCGGCCAGCTTGCGGTGCGCCAGCACGTCGCGCACGTCGGCAGCGCTGCGCACGCGCACCAGCATCGCCGCGCGGGCGGCAATGCCAAAACTGTTGAACGGCTGCAACGGGACGTTGCGCAGGATGATCATCCGGGTTGTTTCTCTTGAATGGACCAGCGCGGCGTGCCAGTCGCAAACCACGCAAGGCGTGCGCGCGCAGCATGCGCTGGTCGTGCGCGGCGGCGCCAGCGGCCGCACACCGTGGCATCCGGCCCGCGCTGGGAAGGACCGGCAGCCGAGCGCTCGGCCGGCCTCGGCCGATGCCAACGCCGCGCCTGCGGCGGTTTGCCGGGTCATGGGACAATTGTCGCATTGATTGCGCCGCCGGCCGCAGGACAGGAGCCCCTGCTGCGCAGCGGTCCACCCCCTGTTTCCGGAGCCTGCCGTGCCCTCTTTTGACGTCGTTTGCACGCCCAACATGCCCGAAGTGAAAAACGCCGTGACCAACACGCAGCGCAACCTGGGCCTGCGCTTTGATTTCAAGGGAACCAGCGCCGCCGTGGAGCTCGAAGACAACGAGATCACGCTGGTTGCCGACAGCGCGTTCCAGCTGGCGCAGGTGGAGGATGTGCTGCGGCACAAGCTGGCCAAGCGCGGCGTGGACGCCCGCTTCCTGAACCTGGGCGCTGTGCAGACCTCGGGCAGGGGTGTGCGGCAGGTGGCCACGCTCACCAACGGGCTGGAAGCTGACAGCGCGCGCAAGATCCAGAAGCTGGTCAAGGAGAGCAAGCTCAAGCTGCAGGCGGCCGTGCAGGGCGATACGGTGCGCATCAGCGGCGCCAAGAAGGACGCGTTGCAGGAGGCCATGGCGCTGCTGCGTGAAAAAATGAGCGAGCTGCCGCTGTCGTTCGAGAACTACCGCAACTGACTCCCCTGGGTTCCTCGTGCGACGCCCAGCCATCGCCCTTGCCTGCGCCCTGGCTGCGCTGCCTGCCGGGGCGCAGGACGTGACGCTGCACGGCATGCTGGGCAGCAAGGCGCTGCTGGTGGTGGACGGCGGCCGGCCGCAGGCGGTTGCGGTCGGGCAGAGCTGGCAGGGCGTGGAACTGCTCTCTGCCAGCGGCGAGCATGCCGTGGTCCGCGTCGGCGGCCAGGAACTGGCGCTGCGCATCGGTCGCACGCCAGTGCATGTGCAGGGCCCGCAGCCCGCGGCAAGCAGCCACCTGACGCTGTACGCCAACATGGCGGGGCACTTCCTGGCCGCGGGCAGCATCAACGGGCAGCCCGTGCAGTTCATGGTGGACACCGGCGCGTCGTACGTGGCACTGGGCCAGGCGCAGGCCGAGCAGCTGAAGCTGGACTGGCGCCGCGGGCGCCCGGTGCGCATGCACACCGCCAACGGCGAGACCCGCGGCTGGCTCATCCAGCTGGAGCGGGTCCGCGTGGGCGACGTGACCGCGCACGGCGTCGAGGCGGTGGTGACGCCCATGGGCATGCCGGTGGTGCTGCTGGGCAACAGTTTCCTGAACCGCTTTGACATGCAGCGCCGTGGCAGCCAGATGCTGCTGAGCCGACAATAAGCGGGCGGTGGCAGCACGACGTTGTGCCCGCCTGCCGCCGGAGCCCAGAGGCAACAGCTACCACAGGGGCGTTTTTGCCGCGCCGGCCCCGGCACCGGCAGACGGGCTGGCAGTCGTGCGCCGCTTATGGAACGCCATGGAATCCGACCCCGCTGAATCCGCCACCACGCCAGTGACACGCGCTGCCCCGGGCGGGACGGCAGTAGCGCGCCTGCCGGGCGGGGCCGGCACGCCGGGACAGCCGCGGCGCGAACTCCTGTTTGCCATCGTGGCGCTGACCATGCTCATGATGGCCATCAACACGACCATCGTGGCGACGGCGCTGGACGCGCTGCAGCACGGCCTGCAGACGTCGGTGAACTGGGCCGGCTGGACCATCACGGCCTACGCCATGGGATTCATGGTGATGCTGCCGGTCAGCGGCAGGTTGAGCGAGCGCTGGGGGAACCGGCGCATTTTCCTGGCGTCCGCAGTGGTCTTTACCGTGGCCTCGCTGCTGTGCGGGTTTGCCAACAACATCTACCTGCTCATCGTGCTGCGCATGGTGCAGGCGGTGGGGGGCGCCGGGTTCACGCCATCGGCCACCGGCATCATCGTCGAGCACTTCGGCGACGAGCGCGACCGCTACGTCAGCTTCTTTGGCAGCATCTACCCCGTCGGCTTCATGCTGGGACCGATCTTTGGCGGCCTGTTCGTCCAGTACCTGGACTGGCAGGCGATCTTCTTCGTGAACGTGCCGGTGGGCGTGGCCGTGATCCTGCTGGGCGCGCGCTACCTTCCGCGCAGCGACACGGCGCAGCGACCGGCCGCACAAAAAACGGACTGGCTCGGCATCCTGCTGCTGGCTGCCGCCGTCGTCTCCGGCATGCTGGCCGCCAGCTACCTGGGCGAGACCGATGTGCACGCATGGTCACCCACCCTGCTGGCGCCGCTGCTGGTCTCGGTGCTGGCGTTGTGGGGGTTCTTCCGGCACATCCGGCGTGCCGCGCACCCCTTTGTCCAGCCCCGGCTCATCGTGGGGCCGGGCTTTGGCACGGTCAACCTGCTCAACCTGCTGTTTACCGGCGCCACCATAGGCGCCCTGTCGCTGGTGCCGCTGTACGCCACCAACCGCTACGGGCTGGGCGCGCTGGATTCGGGCACGCTGCTGATCGCGCAGGGGCTGGCCGCCGTGGTGCTGTCCGTGCTGGCCACGCTGGCGCTGCGGCGCACCGGCTACCGGCTGCCGATCTACGTGGGCGGCGCCATCGTGATTGCCGGGTTCCTGCTGCTGGCGATGAAGCCGGTGGGCGCCGTGTCCCCCTACTGGTGGCTGGCCGGCGCCGCCTTTCTCATCGGCGCCGGCAGCGGCATCCTGAGCCCGGCCAGCCGCAACGCCGGCCTGCAACTGGCGCCGCGCCGCTCATCGACGCTGGCTGCGCTGCGCTCCATGTGCAACGCCACCGGCAGCATCATTGCCATCTCGCTGACCACGGCGGTACTGGCCGCCTCCAGCGATCCTGGCGGCACGCAGGCCTGGGTCTACGTGTTCACGGCGGTGGTGCTGGTGGTGGCGCTCACGCTGGTGGCGCGCGTGCCCGAGCACCATGGTGCCTGGTAAGAGAGATGCTGCACGACTTCCAGGCTTGGCGCGGCATGGGGCTACAACAGCCCGCGGCGTTGCCCTGGATGCCAATAATGGGTGTCCGGACGCAAAGCGCCGGGCATGGGATCGGCGCCTGATGGACGTCCCAAGACTTGAATTGGAAGATTCATCACGCGCGTGCAAATGCCAGCGACCCTGTATCTGTCGTCAAGATTTGTCATGAACACAACACGCAACGATCTCGCCCATACGTCGGACGCCACGCTGTCGCGGCCACTGGTCTTCTTCATCATTGCGCTGGCGCTGATGATGATGTCGATCAACACGACCATCGTCGCCACCGCGCTGGATGCGCTGACGCGCGGGCTGGACACGTCGATCAACTGGGCCGGCTGGACCATCACCGCCTACTCGGTGGGCTTTGTCCTCATGCTGCCGGTCAGCGGCAAGCTGAGCGAGCGCTACGGCCATTACGCCGTGTTCCTGGGGTCGGTGGTGGCGTTCACGGTGGCGTCGCTGCTCTGCGGCTTTGCCCAGAACATCGGCCAGCTGATCGCGCTGCGGGCAATCCAGGCCATAGGCGGCGCCGGGTTCACGCCGGCGGCCACCGGCATCATCGTCGACCATTTTGGCGACGAACGTGACCGTTACGTCAGCCTGTTTGGCAGCATTTTTCCGGTGGGCGCCATGATCGGGCCCATCTTTGGCGGGCTGTTCGTCGAGTACTGGACCTGGCGCGGCATCTTTTTTGTCAACGTGCCCATAGGCCTGCTGGTGGCGGTGCTCACGCTGCGCTACGTGCCGCGCGGGCAGCTCGCGCGGGCCCGGCGCGAAGCCATGGACATCGTAGGCATGCTGCTGCTCGGCACCGGCCTGCTCGGCGGCATGCTCACCGCCAGCTACCTGGGCGAGACCGACGTGCACAGCTGGACGCTGCTGCTGCTGCTGCCGCTGGTGGCGTCGGTGGCCGCGCTCTGGGGCTTTGTCCACCACATCCACCGCACGCGCAGCCCGTTCATCCGGCCGCGCCTGCTGCTGGGGCCGGGCTTTGGCGCGGTCAACCTGGTCAACCTGCTCTTTGGCGGCATGACCAACGGCGCCATTGCGCTGGTCCCGCTGTACGCGACAAGCCGCTACGGCCTGGGCGCACTGGATTCGGGCACGCTGCTGATTGCGCAGGGCGTGGCCGCGGTCACGCTGTCGGTGGCGGTGACGTTTGCCCTGCGACGCATCGGCTATCGGCCGCCCATCTACGTTGGCGGCACCATCATCATCGCCGGGCTGGTCCTGCTGGCGGTGCCGCCCATGGCCGGCATCTCACCCTACGTGTGGCTGGCCTGCACCACGTTCCTCATCGGCGCCGGCACCGGCGCCATCAACCCGGCCTGCCGCAACGCCGGCCTGCAGCTGGCGCCGCGACGCGCCTCCAGCATTGCGGCCATCCGCTCCATGTTCATGGCCACCGGCGGCATCGTCACCATCTCGCTGGCCACCGCCATCCTGGCCCCGGCAAGCGACCCGGGCGGCACGCAGGCCTGGATCTACATCGGCCTGGCGGTGATCCTCATGGTGACGCTGCCCACCATCCGGCGCGTGCCCGAGCATCATGGGGCGTGGTAGCACAGGGGTGGCGCCATGAGGGCCATGCCATCGCGATGATGGGCGAACGAGGCCCGATCGCGCGGTCGTTAAGCGGCCCTTGCCGGGGCGTCCCTTGGCCTGTCGGGTGGTTGCCTGGCACACCGGGGCTGCGTTGGCAGGCAGCCGTGGCTGGCGGTCTGGCCCATGGTGCGAAGGCGCCGCTCCGGCAAGGGCCCAGCCGTTCATCCGTCGCCCGTCTTTTGTCCTATCTTGGGCTCGGTTCCGGCAAGCAGGCGGCGCAGGTTGGCGCGGTGGCGCCACAGCAGCAGCGCCGAGATGGCCAGCAGCGCCAGCAGGACTGGCGGCTGCACGGGCCAGATGAAGCCACCGGCAAGCAGGTAGTAGACCGGCGCAAAGACGGCGGCCACCAGCGCGGCCAGCGATGAATAGCGGAAAAACGCGGCGATGATGGCCCAGGTGAACAGCGTTGCCACGCCCAGCCAGGGCTGGAACGCCAGCAGCACGCCCGCGGCGGTGGCCACGCCCTTGCCACCCCGGAAGCGGAAGAACAGCGGCCACAGGTGCCCGGCAAACGCCGCCAGTCCGGTGAGTGCCAGTGTCCACGCGCCCCAGCCCAGGTCGGCGCCCACGCGCGCGACCAGAAAGACCGGCAGCCAGCCCTTGGCCGCGTCCAGCAGCAGCGTCAGCGCCGCTGCGCTGCGCGAGCCCGAGCGCAGCACGTTGGTGGCGCCGGGGTTGCCGCTGCCCACCGCGCGCGGGTCGGGCAGCCGCAGCAGGCGGCTGACGATGACGGCAAAGCTGAGCGAGCCCAGCAGGTAGGCAAGCAGTACGGGCAGCCAGGCTGTTGACATGAATCCTCCGCAAGCGGGCGTGCAGCCCGGTTCTACAGGTCCTGCGCGCAGTGTACGGGCGTTGCAGCCAGCAGCTCGGCGCAGACGCGCGGCGGCAGGCCCAGCAGGTAGCCGCGCCGTCCGCCGTTGATCGCGATCTGCGGCAGATCCAGGATGCTCGCCTCCATGCAGACGGGCATCTCACGGCGCGTGCCAAATGGCGAGGTCCCGCCCAGCTGGTAGCCCGAGTGCCGGCTGGCAACCTCGGGCTTGCAGGGCTGGATGGACCTGGCGCCCAGCTCGCGCGCCAGCTGCTTGACGCTGACCTTGCGGTTGCCGTGCATGAGCACCACCAGCGGCTGCGCGTCCTGGTCTTCCATGATGAGTGTCTTGACCACCGCCGCAGGGTCCAGACCCAGCACGGCGGCGCCTTGCAGCGCGCCGCCGTGCACGACGTAGTCGTAGCTGTATTCAACAAACGCCACGCCGTGCGCGCGCAGCCAGGCCGTGGCTGGCGTTTCGCTGACGTGCCGGCTTTTCTTCCTGCCCATGCCGTGTTTATACCGCGCCGCAAGCCGCGCGCAGCCGTTAAGATGCCCCGCATGTACCAGCCGCAGCGCAGCAGCCGGAGCTGCTTTGTCACCCTCCGCCAGCACCGCTACCACGTGCGGACCTGGGGCAACGCGGACAGCCGGCTGCCGCCGCTGGTGCTGCTGCACGGCTGGATGGACGTGGCGGCGTCGTACCAGTTCATGGTCGACGCACTGACTCCGGCCTTTTTCGGGCAGCGCCTGATCGTGGCGCCGGACTGGCGCGGATTTGGCCAGACCACGGGACCTGCCTGCGATCATTACGTGTTTGCCGATTACCTGGGCGACCTGGACGCGCTGCTTGAAGCACAGGCTGGCAGCCGGCCGGTTGACCTGGTCGGGCACAGCATGGGCGGCAACGTGGCCATGATGTACGCTGGTGTGCGGCCGGCCCGGGTCCGGCACGTGGTGAACCTGGAAGGACTGGGCGTGCCGGACCCGGGCCCTGCAGGCGCGCCACTGCGCTACCGCCGCTGGCTGGACGACATACGCGCCCTGCGCGGCGGCCGGCGGGCGCTGCGCGACTACGGCAGCGTGGACGCCGTGGCCGCGCGCCTGCGCAAGACCAACCCCCGCCTGCCCGCGGACAAGGCAGCGTGGCTGGCGCGGCAGTGGGCCGCGCCCCGCCCCGGTGCCGACGGTGTGCAGCGCTGGCACATCCTGGGCGATGCGGCGCACCGCGTGGTCAGCGCGCGGCTCTCGCCCGCGGCGGAAATGCAGGCGCTATACGCCAGCATCACGGCGCCGGTGATGGTGGTGGAAGCGGCCGACAGCGAACTGCCCGAAGGCTGGCGCGGGCGCTACAGCCTGGCAGAATTCCACGAGCGGCTGCAATCGGTCCCCCGGCTGCAGCAGCGCGTCCTGCCCGATTGTGGCCACATGCTGCACCATGACCAGCCCGAGGCGCTGGCGCGGCTGATCGAGGCATTTGTGAACCGCGGCGCGGGCAACGGTGACTGACCCCTTGCAAAACGCGGGGGCGTCGCCATCATGCAATGGGACGGATGGAGCGGGGCGGCCACAGCGCCGCCAGGGCATTTAGAGTACTGGCTCTAAAACAGGCCAAAACACTTGAATTGACCACTGGTCGCCCTACAATTACATGCATGCTGCACCGCAACAATGCCGTACCGCGGCGCTGCAGGATCTCGAACCCCTCCATCAATCAGGATCTCCACATGCTTACACCCGATCAATTCATCGCTTCGCAAAAAGCCAACCTGGACGCCTTCAGCGACCTGTCCCTCAAGCTGTTTGACAGCGCCGAAAAGCTGGCCAAGCTGAACTTTTCCACGGCCAAGGCCGCACTGGTCGATTCGCACGAGCACGCCCAGGCCATGCTGTCGGCCAAGGACCCGCAAGAGCTGCTGACGCTGCAAAACGAAATGGTGCAGCCCATGGCCCAGAAGTCCGTCAACTACAGCCGCGAAGTGTACGCAATCTTCACCCAGACCGGCAGCGAATTCAGCAAGCTTGTTGAAAGCAAGGTCGAGGAAAACCGCGAACAGCTGTCCGACTTTGTCGACAACGCCGTCAAGAGCGCCCCGGCCGGCTCCGAAGCCGCCACGACCATGATCCAGAACGCCGTGGCCGCTGCCAACAACGCGTTTGACGCCATGCAAAAGGCCGCCAAGCAAGCCACCGACGTGGCAGAAGCCAACTTCAACGCCGCTGCCGACAACGTCAGCAAGGTCGCCAAGACCACGACCACGACCACGACCGCCCGCAGCAAGAAGAGCTGAGGCCGGCACGCCGCGAACCAGACAGAAAAAACACCGGAACTTTGTAATCCGGATGTGAATCTACCAGTTGTCTCCTCGGATCCTTTCGACACCTTTTCAAACAGGTTCAGGGATCCTTAACAGGGCTGATCATTCTTGATCAGCCCTTTTTTTATCTGCATTCCGGCGCACTGATGGGTCACGGCAGGACGATGCGGGCTTGCGCCCCGCGTTGTTGCCATGGTGGTGAGACGCACGCGTTTCGTGGGCCGCATGCCGACAGGCTGGACGCACCATCCGGTGCAAGACCTTCGCGACCCAGCGTAGTTGCTGCAACGGCAAGGACAGCACCAGATGCGAGGCCACGCGCGATGGCTCCGGACTGCCCCGCCCCGCCCAGGCCGTCAGCGCAGGCTGCCGCCACCGCGCAGATTGCCGCCCCGGCTGAACGACGGGCTGCCTGCGCCGCGCTGGCGCGATCCCAGTTGGTTGCCGCGCCTTGGCTGTCCGGCCGCGGGCATTGAGCTGGGCCGGTTGGCACCGCCCCTGTTGTTCCCGCGCATCGTGCGACCCGTCCATGGCCGGCTGCCCTCGCCTGCCCGCGGTCGCTGTGCCGGGCGCTGGAGCCTGGCCCCGCTGTTGCCGCGGCGATGGCCGGCATCACGGCGCTCACCTGCGCTCCAGCGATTGTGGCGCGACCGGTTCTCGCCGCGAAGCTGACCGTGAGGACGATGCTGTGGCTCGACACGGCGGTGGCGGCGCTCCGCCCGTCTGTGGGCAGGGTGGCGTGCGCCGCGATACCCACGATACGAGTGACCGTGCAGCAACAGCGACACGGACGGCGCCGGGTAGTAGTAGTAATAATCGGGGTACGAACGATAGGCGTTGCCGTAGTACACCGTGCCGGACACCGCCACCGGTTCGCCCACGTCCCAGGGATCGACCGGCGCCACGACGCAGCCGCCCAGCAGCGCCAGCACGGACGCTGCCGATGCGACGGCAGCCCAGCGGCGCCAGAAACCCGGGTTCGACATGATGCTCTCCTTGCAATGGCTTCACTTTATGCCATGCGTGTAAATCCAGTGTGAAGAGAGCTTGCCAAACGGATCCATGCGCATCAAGCGCAGGCGCGCGCGGCTGCAATCCGGTGACATGGGCAGGCTGCACGCCACCATGGCAGCAACCGGCGCCGCCACTTGCGGTCAGGAATCGGCCAGCAGCGCGCGCATCCCGGACTCGTCGATCACGCGGATGCCGAGTTTCTGGGCGCGCGCCAGCTTGCTGCCGGCAGCGCTGCCGGCAACGACAAAATCGGTCTTCTTGCTGACGCTGGACGCAACCCGGGCACCGGCTGCTTCAAGAAGCGCCTGCGCCTGCTCGCGTGTCAGGCCAGGCAGCGTACCGGTCAGTACGAAGGTGCGGCCAGCCAGTGGCAGCGGCTTGTACGGGTCCGCGGTCTCCTGCCACGCCAGCCCGAGCGCGCGCAACTGGGCAATGACTTCCTGGTTTTGCGGCTGCGCAAAGAACAGGTGCACGCTCTGGGCAATGGCAGGTCCCACGTCGGGCACTTGCAGCAGCGCCTCGGGCGACGCGGCCATGAGCGCGTCCAGAGAGCCAAAATGCTGCGCCAGGTCGCGGGCCGTGCGCTCGCCCACGTGCCGGATTCCCAGCGCATGGACAAAGCGGTGCAGCGGGCGCTGGCGCGACTGCTGCAGCGCGTCCAGCAGGTTCTGCGCGGACTTTTCCGCCATGCGGTCCAGCCCGACCAGGTCGTCCGGCTGCAGGCGGTAGAGGTCGGCAACGGTATGGACCAGGTCCCGGTCCACGAGCTGGTCAACGAGCTTTTCACCCAGGCCCTCGATGTCCATCGCGCGGCGGCTTGCAAAGTGCAGCAGCGCCTGCTTGCGCTGTGCGCTGCAGACGATGCCGCCGGTGCAGCGGTGGTCGGCCTCGCCCTCTTCGCGCACCACATCGCTGCCGCAGACGGGGCATTGCGCCGGCATGACAAAGGCCTGTGCATCGGCTGGGCGCCGGTCCGGCAGCGAGGCAACCACCTCGGGGATGACGTCGCCGGCGCGACGGACGACGACGGTGTCGCCAACGCGTACGTCCTTGCGATGCACCTCCAGCTCGTTGTGCAGCGTGGCGTTGGTCACGGTGACGCCGCCCACGAAGACCGGCTCCAGGCGCGCCACGGGCGTGAGCTTGCCGGTGCGACCGACCTGCACGTCTATGCCCAGGACCCGCGTCAGCTCTTCCTGCGGCGCATACTTGTGCGCGACGGCCCAGCGCGGCTCGCGCGTGACAAAGCCCAGCTCGCGACGCAGTGCGAGCGCGTCTATCTTGTAGACAACGCCGTCTATGTCAAACGGCAGCGCATCGCGCTGCGCACCCAGGTCGGCATGGAACGCCGCCAGCTCGGCCGGCCCATGCGCCAGCCGCACCAGCTCCGAGACCGGAAAGCCCCAGTCACGCAAGGCCTGCAGGACCTGCCAGTGGCTGGCAAAATCCGGCCCGCCCTCCTGCGCGGGCGTGATTTGCCCCAGCTCGTAGGCAAAAAAGCTGAGGGGGCGTTGCGCCGCAATGCCCGGGTCCAGCTGGCGCACCGCGCCCGCAGCCGCGTTGCGCGGATTGACGAAGCTGCGCGCGTTGCGGTCGCCTGCGGCCATGCGCCGGCGCTGCTCTTCGTTGAGCTGCTCAAAGTCATCGCGGCGCATGTAGACCTCGCCGCGCACCTCGAGCAGCGGCGGCGCGCCGTGCAGCCGCAGCGGCACCTGGCCTATGGTGCGGATGTTTTGCGTCACGTCTTCGCCGGTCTCGCCGTCACCGCGCGTGGCGGCCTGCACCAGGACGCCGTCTTCGTAGCGCAGGCTCATGGCCAGGCCGTCGAACTTGGGCTCGGCAACAAAGGCCAGCGCCGCGCCGGCCAGCGCGTCCAGCGCCTCCTGGCACAGCGGTTCGCTGCGGTGCCGGGGATCATCGGCCGGCAGCTGCAGGCGGCGCTGCTCGGACTGCAGGTAGCTGCGCACCTGCTGGTCAAAGCGCTCGGCACCGGCGGAAGTGGTGTCGGTCTGCGTGCGGATGCTGAGCATGGGCAGCGCATGCCGCACCGGGGCAAATCCCGCAAGCACGGCGCCGCCCACGCGCTGCGTGGGCGAGCCGGGCAGCCGCAGTTGCGGATGCTGCGCCTCGAGCTGCTGCAAGCGGCGGAACAGCCGGTCGTATTCGGCGTCGGGCAGCTCGGGCGCATCCAGCGTGTAGTACTGGTGCGCGGCGCGGTGCAGCGCGGCGCGCAGCTCCTTGGCCTCCCGCGCCAGCGCCGCGTCCCCGTCCGCACCAGCCCGCGAGCCGTCGCTGGCGGCGCCTCTTGATTGCTGCCGGGTGATGTTATTCATGGTCTGGATCCACTGTCTGGCTCAAGCGATGGCGCCCGGCTCGTACCGCGTGGGCTGCCGGGGCTGCGTGCACACTGCGTGCGGCCGGGAATCAGCCAAACAGGCGCCGGGTCTCCGGTGCGCCAGCGGGCAGGCCGTGCTGCTCCAGCGCATCATAGAGCCGATCCAGGTCGGCGGCTATGGCGCCCAGCGCGTCCTCGCCCAGCGGCCGGCCCGCGCGGTCGGCCACCTCGCCGCCCATGGCTTCGGCCAGCGCAAAGGCCAGAGTGCACAGGCGCTCCCAGGGCTGCTCGCTGCGCAGGACGCAGGGCACGTCAAAGCCCAGCGTCACCAGCGTGACGGCCTGCTGTGCCAGGTCCGCATCAGCGGCTGCCGGCACGTCAAAATTCAGCTCGAGCACCGGCGGCTGCTGCGGCACCTCGGACGGCAGCACCATCCTGCCCGGGCCGACGCCGGCAACCAGGCCCAGTTGCCGCGCCTGCTGCGCAACATAGCCCACGCTCCAGCGCAGGCCCCGGGCCCGGATGGCAAAGTGCAGCACCGCGTCGTGCTCGCGTGCAAACTGATCCAGCTCGCGTGCGCGCGCCACTTCCTCCAGCATATCGGGAAACTGCGGCTCGCCCCCCACGGCGTCTGCGTAGCGACGCGCCACCACCACGAATTCGGAATACTCGATCTCGGTGATGGCGCCGGTGCGGTTGGCCAGTTGCACGCCCACCTGCAGCCGGTCGTAGTGCCGGCCAGCCACGGGAAACTCCCAGGCCGTGGCGCCCTGCGGGCAGGCCTCGACGGCAAAGGGCTTGCTGCCGACCCGCCGCGTGGCTGGCAGCGCCGCCAGCAGCGCATCGCCCGAGATGCCGTGGCCTTCCAGCGCCACCGCTGCGATGGCGTCTATGAGCGGGTCCAGGTACGTGCTCTGGCCCAGCACCGGCAAGGCATCCAGCCCCGGCAGCGACGCGTCCGGGTCCGCCGGGTCGCGCACCAGCAGGCTGTCCCAGGTGGGCTCTATGCTCGCCTCGAGCGGGTCGCTGCGGGCCCGGCGCGGCGTGTTGCGCCGCGCCTGCCAGCTGTTGTACGCGAGCATGCCGAGCAGCAGCACGGCGCCAAAAACGATCAGTCCGGTTTGCAGTGGGCTCATGGCAGGTCGTCTTCAGGGGCGCATTTGCAGCGGCGGGTCAGGCGGCCTCGGTCATGCGCACGGCGCCCTGCATGTCAACGGCAACCACGCGCGAGACGCCCTGCTCCTGCATGGTGACGCCAATCAGCTGCTCGGCCATTTCCATGGCTATCTTGTTGTGGCTGATGAACAGGAACTGGGTCCCCTGTTCGCTCATCTTGCGTACCAGCTGCGCAAAGCGCACGGTGTTGGCGTCGTCCAGCGGCGCGTCGACTTCGTCAAGCAGGCAAAACGGCGCCGGGTTGAGCTGGAAGATGGCAAACACCAGGGCAATCGCGGTGAGCGCCTTTTCGCCGCCGGACAGAAGGTGGATGGTCTGGTTTTTCTTGCCCGGCGGCTGCGCCATGACCTGGACGCCGGCGTCCAGGATCTCCTGGCCGGTCATCACCAGTTGCGCGTGGCCGCCGCCAAACAGCTCGGGAAACATGCGCCCGAAATGCACGTTGACCGCGTCAAAGGTGGCGCCCAGCAGCTCGCGCGTGTCGGCGTCTATTTTCCGGATCGCCGCTTCCAGCGTCTGCATGGCCTGCGTCAGGTCCGCAAGCTGCGCGTCCAGGAACGCCTTGCGCTGGCGCTGCGCTTCCAGCTCGTCCAGCGCGGCCAGGTTGACGGCGCCCAGGCCCTCAATCTTGCGCTGCATGCGCGCGATGTCGGCCTCCAGCCTGGCCGCGTCCAGCGGCGGCGCGTCGCCGATGGCTGCGGCCAGCGCCTGCCAGTCCGCGCCAGCATCCGCCAGCCGCTGCTCGGCGTCCTGCATGTGCAGCGCCGCCGCCTGCTCCTGCAGGCGCAGTTCGGTGAGGCGGGCGCGCAGCGGCTCCTGGCGCTGCTGCAGCACCAGCCGCTGCTCGTCGGCCTGGCGCAGCCGGGCCGACGCATCGTCGTAGCGGCTGCGCGCGCTGGCCAGCGCCTGCTCGCTGTCCGCCTTGCGCGCCAGCGCCTGCTGCAGGCCGGCCTCTGCGGGTGCCTCGCCCAGCCGGACAAGCTCGTCCTGCGCCTGCCCGTGCCGGGCCTGCAGCCCGGATTCCTGCTCGGCCGCTGTGGCCAGGACGCGCTGCAGTTCGGCCACTTCAGCCTGCAGGCTGCGCTGCTGGAAGTCCAGCTCCTGCCGCCGGCTGCGCTGACCGTCGTGCGCCTCGCGCATGGCCTGCGCCTGGCGCCGCGCCTCGTCTTCCGCCTGTTCGCAGCGGTGCGCACACTCTTTTGCCGCCTGCTCGCTGCCTTGCAGCGCATCCAGCTCCTGCTTCACGCGGCCCTGACGCTGCTGCAAGTCCGCGTCGGCAGATGCCAGCTCGGACAGGTCCGCTGCAATCTGCTCGCGCTGCTGCGTGGCTTGCTGAATCTGCTGGGCACAGCGCAGGTGCTCGACCTGCAGGCCATGCGCGCTGCTGCGCAACGCATCGTGGCGGCGCCGGCACTGGCCCAGCTCGCGCGCGCAATCCGCCACCGCATGCTCGACCGCTTCCAGCTCCTGCACCGCCTGCTCGTGCAGCTGCTGCTGGGCGCGCAGCTGCCGGTCCACGTCAGCGATTTCAGCGGCCCGGGCCAGCAGCCCGGCCTGCTCGCTGTCGTCGGCATGAAAGCTGATGCTGGCAGCACGCACCGCATGGCCGGCGGGCGTGTAGATGACCTCGCCGGCCTGCAGGCGGCTGCGCTGCTGCAGCGCCACGTCCAGCGCGGGCGCCACGTGGCAGCCGGCAAGCCAGTCGGCCAGCAGCGCATGCCGCGCCGCGTCGTGCAGCACCAGCTTGTCAAGCAGGCGTGGCAGCGGACCAGGCTCCGGGTCGCGCTGCGGTGCAGCTTGCAGGTACAGCGTCTGCCGGCCCGGTGGCGGGTCGTCGGCCAGCGCCAGGACCTGCGCCGCGCTGCTGGCCGGAAGCGCGTCAAGCCGGTCGCGCAGCGCGGCTTCCAGCGCCCGCTCCCAGCCTGGCTGCACGCGCAGCTGCTTCCACAGCGGCTGCTGCCGGTCCAGCGCGTGCCGCTGGCGCCACGGCGCCAACGCTTCGCGCGACTGCAGCTTGTGCTGCAGCTCCTGCAGCGCCTGCAACCGGGCGGCCAGGTCGGTGCGCCGGACCGACTCCCGCTGCGCGGCCTGCTGCACGCCGGCGCGGGCCTGCTCCAGCTCCTGCACCTGCGCCTGCAACCGCTGCAGCTCGCGTCGGGCACCGGATTCTTCCTCGGTTGCCGCCTGCAATTGCGCGTGCAATGCTTGCAGGCGTGCGTCATCCGCCGCCGGCAGTTGCGCCTGCGCGGCCTGGACGCGTTCGCGGCGCGCCTGCAGCTGCTGCAGCTGCTCGGCCAAGGCGCGTTGCCCGGCTGCCTTGACCTGCCGCTGCTGCGCGTATCGTGCCGCCTCGGCCTGCGCCTGCCGGGCCGCGGCGCGGGCCCGCTCCAGCGCTTGCTCCGCTTCGGCCAGCCGCTCCGCGCCCTCTGCCAGGCGCAGCGCGTGCGCCTGCTGCTCTTCTTCAAGCGCCTGCTGGCGTCGCCGCAGGTCCTGCTGTCCCGCCTCGGCCGTGCGCCGGCGCTGGCGCCATGCGTCCTGCTGCTGCTGCAGTTGCGTCAGCTGCTCCTGCACGCGCTGGCGCCCCTCGGCCACATGGCGGATCTGCGCTTGCAGCTGGCCCACTTCGGCGCTGGCCTCGTACAGGCGCGACTGCGTCTGGCTCACGGCGTCGCCCGCGTCATGGTGCGCCTGGCGCATGGCGGCCAGCGCGGCCTCCTGCTCGCGCAGTTGGGCAACCACATCTTGCAGTTGCAGCTCGGTCTCGTCCAGCTGCGCCTGCAGCTGCGCACGCTCCGTGGCAGCCTGCGCGCGGCGCGAGAACCAGAGCCGGTCCTGTGCCTGCGCCACGGCCTGCTGCAGCTTGCGGTATGTGTCTGCCACGCCTGCCTGGCGCTCCAGCCGGGCCAGGCTGTCCTGCAGCTCGCGCCCGATGTCCTCGACACGGCTCAGGTTCTCGCGCGTGTCGCTGAGCCTGTTCTGCGTCTCGCGGCGACGCTCCTTGTACTTGCTGACGCCGGCCGCCTCCTCCAGGAACAGGCGCAGCTCCTCGGGGCGCGACTCGATGATCCGGCCTATGGTCCCCTGGCCGATGATGGCGTACGCCCGCGGGCCCAGGCCCGTACCCAGGAAGACGTCGTGCACGTCGCGCCGGCGCACGCGCTGGCCATTGATCCAGTACGTGGACGCGCCGTCGCGGGTGAGCACGCGGCGCACGGCAATTTCTGCAAAGCGGCCAAAGGCGCCGCCGGCGCGCTGGTCGCTGTTGTCAAAGTGCAGCTCGACCAGCGTGCGCGACGCCGGCTTGCGCTGGCTGGTGCCGTTGAAAATGACGTCCTGCATGGACTCGCCGCGCAGCTGGCTGGCCTTGGACTCGCCCAGCACCCAGCGCACCGCGTCCATGATGTTGGACTTGCCGCAGCCATTGGGGCCGACCACGCCAACGAGCTGCCCCGGCAGCTCCAGCGTCACCGCGTCTGCAAACGACTTGAAACCGGAAAGCTTGACTGAGTTGAGGCGCACGATGGTCTGGGACGGGGACGGGAACGGGCGGTCTGCGGCAGCCGCTGCCGGGCGCAGCCGGCCGGCGCGTCTGGCTGCGGGAGCATGCAGGCCGGTCGCGGGCCAGCGGGCAGCGCCCGCGCCTGCAGGCACAACGCGTAATAATAGCCGCAGTACGGGAGCATGACCCCGGTTGGCGCGACGAATTTGAACCCGGCGCGCTCCGGACCATTCATGCGCATGTTGCGGCTTGTAAAAAATCCGTGACAATAGCGGCGGCCAGCCGCGGCCACCGATCGAACAAGGAGAACGGCGATGTCCACCGAGCAGTCCCCCATGAAGCGCGTCTTGCAACTGATGGCGGACAAGAATGCATCCGACGTGTACCTGTCGCCCGGCTCGCCGGTCACGGTGCGCATCGAGGGGCATTGTGTCCCGGTCAACAACCAGCTGCTGCCCTCCGATGGCCCGTTGCGGCTGCTGAGCGAGATCGTCACGCCGGCACAACTGGAGGAACTGCAGTCCAGGGGCGAGCTGAACGTGGCCGTTGCGCTGCAGGGGCTGGGCAGCTTCCGCATCTCGGGCATGCGCCAGCGCGGCAGCTACGCCGTCGTGATCCGCTACATCAGCTTTGCCATTCCCAGGATATCCACGCTCAAGCTGCCCCGCATCCTGGAGAACCTGATCATGGAAAAGCGCGGCCTCATCCTCATGGTTGGCGCCACGGGTACCGGAAAGTCAACGACGCTGGCGTCGCTGATCGACTATCGCAATGAACGGGTCGGGGGCCACATCCTGACCATGGAAGATCCCATTGAATTCCGCTTTTCCAACAAGAAGTCCATCATCAACCAGCGCCAGGTCGGCTCGGACACGGAAAGCCTGGAGATCGGCCTGAAGAACGGCTTGCGACAGGCGCCCGACGTGATCATGATCGGCGAGATCCGCGACCGTGAGACCATGGCCGCTGCGATCATGTACGCCCAGACCGGGCATTTGTGCCTGGCCACGCTGCACGCCAACAACAGCTACCACGCGCTCAACCGCATCCTGAGCTTCTACCCGCTGGAGACCCGCGCGGCGCTGCTGGGCGACATGGCGGCCGCGCTCAAGGCCATCATCTCGCAGCGGCTCATCCCGGGCGTGGACGGCAAGCGGCTGCCGGCCGCGGAAGTGCTGCTCAACACCAAGCTGATTTCCGAGCTGATAGAAAAAAGCGACTTCTCCGGCGTCCGCGACGCCATGGAAAAAGCCATGGCCGAGGGCTCGCAGACGTTCGAGCAGGACCTGGCGCGGCTGATCCACACGCAGCAAATCAGCCGCGAAGCTGGCATGGCGTTTGCCGACTCGCCCACCAACCTCATGTGGCGGCTGCAAAACACCGAGCCCCAAAAGACCGATACCAGGCAGGTCGAGCAGGAAGCCAGCAGCGAGCCCACCTTTGCCGACCTGACGCTTGACGTGCAGGCCAGCGAATACGCCAGCAGCAACTTCAGCAAGTCGCGCAGCAGCGGCTTTGCGCCTTCCGTGCCGGGCAGCTTCCAGGACTCGCGGATCGGTGACGCGGGTCCCTACGCGAGCTGACACGCGCCGGTCTGCAAATGACCCCGATGGTCAAGCAACCTGCAACTGGGCCTAAAATCACGGGTTCTGGCCAAGGTTTTTACAGCAACATGACTGCACGCACGCTCTACGACAAGATCTGGGATGACCACGTCGTCCACACGGAAGACGATGGCACGGCCATTGTCTACATAGACCGTCACCTGGTGCACGAGGTGACGAGCCCGCAGGCGTACGAGGGGCTGCGACAGGCCGGGCGCCCCGTCTGGCGTACGAGCAGCATCGTGGCCACGGCCGACCACAACACGCCGACCACCGGCTGGGAACGCGGCTACGACGGCATCGAGGACCCGATCAGCAAGGAGCAGATCACCACGCTGGACACCAACATCGAGCGCACCGGCGCGGCGGCGTTTTTCCCGTTCCTGAACAAGCGCCAGGGCATCGTGCACGTCATCGGGCCGGAAAACGGCGCGACGCTGCCGGGCATGACCATTGTCTGCGGCGACAGCCACACCAGCACGCACGGCGCGTTTGCCGCGCTGGCGCACGGCATAGGCACCAGCGAGGTCGAGCACGTGCTGGCAACGCAGACCCTGCTGACCAAGAAGGCCCGAAACATGCGGGTGCAGGTGGACGGCACGCTGCCCACCGGCATCACGGCCAAGGACGTGGTGCTGTCCATCATCGGCAAGATCGGCACCGCTGGCGGCACCGGCCACACCATAGAGTACGCTGGCGAGGCCATCCGCAGCCTGAGCATGGAAGGCCGCATGACGGTGTGCAACATGTCCATCGAGGCCGGCGCGCGCGCCGGGCTCATCGCCGTGGACGACAAGACCATTGAATACCTCAAGGGCCGCCGCATGGCGCCGGGCACCGACCCCAGGACCGGTGAATTCGTGGGCGGGCCCGAATGGGACCAGGCCGTGGCCCACTGGCGTACGCTGCGCTCGGACGAAGGCGCGCACTTCGACGCGGTGGTGCGCCTCAACGCCCGCGACATCATTCCGCAGGTGACCTGGGGCACCAACCCCGAGATGGTGACCGGCATCAACGGCCGCGTGCCGGACCCTGCGCAGGAAGCCAACGCCAGCCGGCGCGCTGCCATGGAGCGTGCGCTCAAGTACATGGGCCTCAAGCCGGGCACGGCCATGACCGACATCGCCATAGACAAGGTCTTTTTTGGCAGTTGCACCAACAGCCGCATCGAGGATATGCGGGCGGCCGCGGCACTGCTGCAGAAGATGGGGCGCAAGGTGGCCGACAACGTCAAGCTGGCCATGGTGGTACCCGGCTCGGGGCTGGTCAAGCGGCAGGCCGAATCCGAGGGGCTGCACCAGGTCTTCCTGGACGCGGGCTTTGAATGGCGCGAGCCCGGCTGCAGCATGTGCCTGGCCATGAACGCCGACCGGCTGGAGCCGGGCGAGCGCTGCGCGTCCACGAGCAACCGCAACTTCGAAGGCCGCCAGGGCACGGGCGGGCGCACGCACCTGATGAGCCCGGCCATGGCCGTGGCCGCCGCCGTGCACGGCCATTTCGTTGATATCCGTCAATTTGACTGAAGGAAAGTGCCATGCGACAAACCGCGTTTGCCCTGCTCGCACTCGTGCTGAGCGGCTTTCTCGCGGCCTGCAACACCGTCAAGGGAGCGGGCCAGGACATACAACGCGGCGGCGCGGCCATAGAACGCGCCGCTGACAAATGAGGCCGGGACCCGTGAAATGAAAAAATTTACCGTGCACCACGGCATCGTGGCGCCGCTGGATCGCGAAAACGTCGACACCGACGCCATCATTCCCAAGCAGTTCCTCAAGTCCATCAAGCGGACCGGGTTCGGCCCCAACCTGTTTGACGAGTGGCGCTACCTGGACCATGGCGAACCCGGCATGGACCCGGCCACGCGCCAGCCCAACCCGGATTTCGTTCTCAACCAGCCCCGCTACAAGGATGCGTCCATCCTGCTCACGCGCGAGAACTTCGGCTGCGGCTCAAGCCGCGAGCACGCGCCCTGGGCCCTGCAACAGTACGGCTTCCATGCGCTGATCGGCCCCAGCTTTGCCGATATCTTCTTCAACAACTGCTTCAAGAACGGGCTGCTGCCCATCGTCCTGCCGGAAGCCGTGGTTGACGAGCTGTTTGACGCGGTGGCGCGCACCGAGGGTTACGCGCTGACCATAGACCTGGCGCAGCAGTGCATCACCCGGCCGGACGGAAGCGAGCTCCGCTTCGAGGTGGAAGCCTTTCGCAAGCACTGCCTGCTGGGCGGCCTGGACGACATCGGCCTGACGCTGCAGCACAGCGACGCCATCCGCGCGTTCGAGGCCAGGCGCCTGCAAGCCAAGCCGTGGCTGGCGCGCACCTGGAGCCAGCAGGCATCAGGCCATTGAGGCCGCGGCCACCGGCCGCAGGTCCTGGACCGCGGCCTCCAACACGGTCGCAATACCCATCAGCAGCAATGGCCGCATGAAGATGACGGCGCAAGCCGCAGGTGCTTGGCACGTCATCCAGACACCCGATTAGAAACCATGCTCAGCAACACCACACGCATGACGGATGACCTCGCTGGCGCCTTGATGAAGAGGTTGAGCGAGTTGCGTCCAGCGTATGCCTGCCACGCTCAACGCTCAACGCCTGACGCCAAACCTTCATGGGCCGAGGTCATCTGTCATCCGCTGAGCTGACGATGCTTGCCAATCAGGTCCGGACATGGCGCATCCCCATCCCGCCGACCTGCATTTTCCCAACCCCCTTTCCTACATCCCCATGAAAATCGCAGTCTTGCCGGGCGATGGCATTGGCCCGGAAATCACCACGGAAGCGGTCAAGGTGCTCAAGGCACTGGATCTCAACCTGCAGGTCGAGCAGGCGCCGGTGGGCGGTGCGGCGTACCAGGAAACCGGAGACCCGCTGCCCGAATCCACGCTCAACCTGGCCCGCCGCTCCGACGCCATCCTGTTTGGCGCCGTCGGTGACTGGAAGTACGACCAGCTGGATCGCGCGCTGCGGCCCGAGCAGGCCATCCTGGGCCTGCGCCGCCAGTTGCGCCTGTTTGCCAACCTGCGTCCGGCCATTTGCCACGACGAGCTCAAGAACGCGTCCAGCCTCAGGCCGGAACTCGTCTCCGGCCTGGACCTGCTGATCGTGCGCGAGCTGACCGGTGGCATCTATTTTGGCGAACCACGCGGCCGGCGCACCGCCACGGACGGCCGTTTCCCCGGCGCGCCCGAAGCGTTTGACACCATGCGCTACGCGCGCCCCGAAATCGAGCGCATTGCGCGCATGGCGTTCGAAGCCGCCCGGCTGCGCGGCGGTAAGCTCACCAACGTCGACAAGGCCAACGTGCTGGAGACCTCGCAGTTCTGGCGGGACACCGTGATCGACGTGCACAAGTCCTACCCCGACGTGGAACTGGAGCACATGTACGTGGACAACGCGGCGATGCAGCTGGTGCGCAAGCCCAAGGCGTTTGACGTCATCGTCACGGGCAACCTGTTTGGCGACATCCTCAGCGACGAGGCCGCCATGCTCACCGGCTCCATCGGCATGCTGCCCTCGGCCAGCCTGAACGAGAAGAAACAGGGTCTGTACGAGCCGGTGCACGGCAGCGCACCCGACATCGCGGGGCAGGATGTCGCCAACCCGCTGGCCACCATCCTCAGCGCAGCGCTGATGCTGCGCCACTCGCTGCAGCAGCCCGAGGCAGCCGCGCGCATAGAGTCCGCAGTCGATCTGGTGCTGGCCAGCGGCCTGCGCACGGCCGACATCTTCAGCGAAGGCACGACCCGGGTCGGCACGCAGGCCATGGGCGACGCGGTGGTCGCGGCGCTGGGGGCTCAGTGAGCTGTCAGGCCAGCCGCGGGCCGTCTGGCCGGACGCGGCGCGCCGCGGCAGCCACGGGCGCCTCTGGGCTCAGAAACGGTAACGGTAGTAGACCTGACCGAAATTGATGCCCGGATTGGGCTTCTTGAGCCCGGCGTTGGAGATGTGCTGGATCCGGGCGCCCAGCGTCGAGCGGCCGTGCGGGCCCCACTGCCAGCCTGCGCCCAGGATGTCTGCAAACTGGAACGAGCTGCTCAGGTCACGGCGATCCGACACACGCGTGTGCGAAAGCGCGCGAACGCCTATGGACGCTTCAAGGAAAAACAGCGCGCCGCCCGCAGCTGGCCGCTCCAGCCGCAGCACGGGCGAGTAGCCAAATTCAATCAGGTCGCGCGCGCGCGGCACGTGCCAGAACGACAGCTCGACCTCGTGGCGCAGCGCCAGCTGCCAGCGGCTGCCCTGCCACAGCGGATCGGGATGCGTCCAGCCCGCGACCAGGCCCGCCTTGCTGACGTCGTCGGTCGTGGCGCGGGCGGCAAGCAGCGACAGGTCAAACCCGGCGGGTGCCGCCTGGGCCGCAGCCGCGCAGGCGCCAAGCAACAAGGCTGCGCCGGCACGCCGGCTTGCTCGCATGATGCAACGATGCATGAGGAATCACTCTTTTTGTTGTTGACAAGGCAGCATGGCCCACAGAAGCCGGCCCCATCCGGCACGCGCCGGGCAAGGCCGTGGTCCGGGACCACGCCAGTGCGCTGATTATGCAACGTCGGGCGGCGCGCTGCGCCAACTTCAGCCGGGCTTGCCGTCCACGCGGGGCCGGCCGTACCAGCTTGCAAAGCGCAGGCCCCACACCGTCACGATGGCCGCCCAGAGCAGCGCTGCCGCCAGCGTCCAGGCCAGCGGAACGCCGCGCACGGCGGCCAGCAGGCGAACGATGACCGTAACCTGGAGCAGCAGGAAGAGTCCCCAGGCCAGCCGGCCCGCCACCAGCGGGCGGCCGCTGTGGCCGGCGGTCACGCGCGTCACCATGGCCAGGATCAGCGACCCCAGGAAGCCCATGGACAGCGCATGCAGCGCGCCCAGCCCAAGGATCGGCGTGCCATTGAGCAGCCACAGCAGCTGCGACAGCGCGCTGTACAGCAGCGTCAGGCCCAGCCACGTGAAACCGATGTGCAGCATGACCAGCAGGGGGATGCGCAGGCTGCGCATGAGGCCCCACACCAGCACCAGCCACAGCATGGCCAGGCCTGCGGCGCTCTCGACCACGATGCGAAGCCACGTCCACGCCGGCCAGCTATCGGCTGCCGGCGCCAGGGCATCGACCCAGACCGCAAGCACTTCAAAGGCCGCAATGGCCACCATCAGCCCCAGGATCCAGTACGGACGCCACGCCTCGACGCCGGGGACCTTGCCATGCGTGAAGAACGGAATCATGCGGTGCGCCACCGAAACAAAGGTGACCACGATGAATCCCCACAGCGCCGTGCGCACCAGCGTCAGGACCCAGCCGTACTGCCCGGCAAGCAGGGAAACAGCAACACCGGCCAGGCACAGCACGCCGACGATGCCGCCGGTGCCGATGGTGCGCGCGTGCCGCTGGTCCGGGCGCGTGCTGGCGCGCACCAGCGACCAGTACAGCAGGTACATCCACGCCAGCCCAACCAGCGCAAGCAGCACGCCCAGCACCGCCACGGCCTGCGCCCACATGCCGCCCAGCAGCCAGAGCAGCCAGCCTGCCGCCTGCAGCGCCAGTGGCGGCAGCAGCTGACGGGGTGTCCAGGGCGGCACATCGAGCCACTTGGGTCCGGCGGTGAACAGGAATCCGGAGAAAAACAGCGGCATGAAGCCAAACACCATGACCGTGCCGTGCGTGAGCGTCGGGCTCACGGCCACGCCCAGCCCCAGGCTGCCGCCCAGGTAACGGTCCAGCTGCTCGAGCAGCCACCACAGGCTGGCGGCGATCAACACCACCACGGCACAGAAGAACCCAAGTCGATGCGGCGCCGCCAGGAGGGTGGTCGGCCGCCAGCGGTCTGTCACGCGGTCCGGAAGATCGGCCCGGGCGCCCACCGCAGCCTGACGCTCAACGTGCGTATCGGAGTTGCTCATAGGATGCCGTTTGTACGGGGTTTGCGCCAACCCTGTCCGCGCTGGGGTTGCAAGTCATGCCGCGCTTGCCAGCCGGGTGCACTCGGCGTGGCGAAAGCAGCCGGTCACGTGGTCGTTGACCATGCCGGTGGCCTGCATGAAAGCGTAGCAGATGGTCGGGCCCACGAAGCGGAAGCCGTTTTTGCGCAAGGCCCGGCCCATGTGCGCGGACTGCGGTGTCCAGCCCGGGACCTGTGCCGCAGACGTCCAGTGGTTGATCCGGGGCGCGTCGCCGGCCAGTGACCAGAGCCAGGCATCGAGCGTGCCGTGCTCGGCACGGACCGCCAGCGCACAGCGCGCGTTCGCGCGCATGGACCAGATCTTGCGCCGGTTGCGGATGAGTCCGGCATCGTGCAGGCGGTCCTCCAGTGCGGCGTCGCTCATCCCGGCCAGGCGGCTTATGTCAAAATCATGAAAGCGTTCGCGGTAGCGCGCCCGCTTGTCCAGAACGGTGCGCCAGGACAGTCCCGCCTGGGCCCCTTCCAGGCACAGGAACTCGAACAGGCGGCGGTCATCATGCACGGGCACGCCCCACTCCCGGTCGTGGTATTGCTGCATGAGTCCGCCATCCGCACCCGCCCAGTCGCAACGCAGCACGCCGGTGCGGCTGCGCGGCAGCAGCTTGCCGCCCGTGTCGTCCCAAGTGGCTTGATCCGGTCCCATCGGGTCAAATTCTAACGGCCGCCCACGCATCATGATTTCATTGCCATCGCGCCATGCGGCACCGGCGGCGCTCGTCGCTCTCATCCTGATCTGGGCCTACAGCTGGGTCATCATGAAGCAGATGATGCAGTACGCCGGGCCGTTTGACTTTGCCGCACTGCGCTACCTGTGCGGTGCGCTGCTGCTGATGCTGTTCATGGTGCTGGGCGGCCACTCGCTCCGGCCGCCACCGCTGGCGCTGACGGCTGTCGTGGGGCTGTGCCAGACGACCGCGTTCCAGGGGCTGGCGCAGTGGGCACTGGTCAGCGGCGGTGCCGCGCACACGTCCATGCTGGCTTACACCATGCCTTTCTGGGCGATCCTGCTGGCCTGGTGGCTGTTGCGTGAGCGCCCGGGTGCGCGGCAGTGGGCCGGCATCGTGCTCGCCGCAATCGGACTCATCTGCATCATGAAACCATGGCAGGGCCTGGGCACGCTGCACAGCGCCCTGCTTGCCGTGGCCAGCGGCGTTTGCTGGGCACTGGGCACGGTCCTGACCAAGTTCACGCTGGCGCGCCACCGCGCCTCGGCGCTGGCGTTCACCGCCTGGCAGATGCTGCTGGGCGCGTTGGCGCTGTGCGTTGTCGCGCTCGCGGTTCCGTCCCGGCCCATACAGTGGACGCCTCAATTCATCTACGGCATGTTGTACAGCGTGGTCCCGGCGACCAGCCTGGCCTGGGTTTTGTGGACGTTCGTGGTCAGGAACCTCTCGACCACCGTGGCCAGCGTCTCCAGCCTGGGCGTGCCCGTGACCGCGGTGCTGATGGCCTGGATCATCCTGCACGAGCACCTGGACGGCGCAGACGTCCTGGGCATCGCCCTGATTGCCGCCGGGCTGTTTTCCGTCAGCGGCGCGGCAAGGAGCCTGCGTCACGCGGTGTCCCGCAAGCGCCATCTCCGCGACGCCAAGGCGCGGAGCCCCCGATCCTGAATGCCGCCCGCGACCGGCGTCAGGCCGGTGCCGAAGTCGCATCGATAAAGCGGGCGGGAAGCCAGCCGCGCAGGCTGTTGACAAAAGCCCAGGCCTGTACGCGCGGCAGGTCGTCCAGGTGGACCACTGCCTCGTGCAGGCGGCCGGACCGCAGCGCGACCGCGCGGCCCACGCCGGGGAGCAGGCCACAGTGCTGCGCGGGCGTGACCCACGTGCCATCCAGCTGCAGCGCCAGGTTGCCCAAGGTGGTTTCGGTCAGTTGCCCGGCCGCGTTGTACAAAACCGTGTCGAACACGCCCGGCGGCGGCGCAAACCCGGCATAGTGCTGCCGTCGCGTGGTCTTGTGCCGCACGAACTCGCTGCCCGCCTGCGCAACCGGCCCGCTTGCCAGCTGCAACAGGACCGGCGTGGGCGTGGGTGGCAAGGCAAAGACTTGTACCGTCGGCTCGCCCTGCGCATCGACGCGCAGGCGCACGCGCCACAAGCCCTGCGCGTGGCCGGCAGCCACGGCGTCCAGGCAGGCCCGGACGCGGGCTGCATCCCAGGGGTAGGCAAAGTGTGCCGCGCTGGCCTGCATGCGCGCCAGGTGCTCCGGCAGGTGGCGCCAGCGGCCCGCCTCCAGCGCCAGGGTCTCCAGCAGCTGGAACGGCAGGCTGGCGCGCTCGACAAAGCGGCGCTTGACCTGCCATTCCGCCCACTCGGCATCGGGGTCTGCGTCCCAGACGATGCCGCTGCCCACGTCGCAGCGCAGCTGGCGGCCCTGCAGTTGCAGCGTGCGTATCGGCACGTTGAACGTGGCGGCCAGCCCGCCATCGCCATGCGGGCGCACCACGCCCAGTGCGCCGCAATAAACGCCGCGCGCGCCGGACTCGAGGTCACGGATGAGCCGCATCGCGGACACCTTGGGCGCCCCCGTGACCGAGCCGCAGGGGAACAGCGCCGCAAACACGTCGGCCAGCGTGGTGCCGGCGCGGGTCCGGCCCAGCACGTCGGAGGTCATCTGCCACGCCGTGGGGAGCGCCTGCACGTGCAGCAGCCGCGGCACCTCAACGGAGCGCGGCTCGGCAACGCGGGAGACGTCGTTGCGCAGTAAATCGACGATCATGACGTTTTCCGCCCGCTCCTTGGCGCTGCCGCGCAGCGCCGCCGCCTGCGCCGCGTCGTCCTGCGCCGACGAACCCCGCGGCGCCGTGCCCTTCATGGGTCGGGTCAGCAGGCTGCCGCGGCCGTTGCCGTCGGCCGTCCAGTCAAAAAACAGCTCGGGCGAGACCGACAGCACGCGGCTGCGACCTGCCTGAAGGCTGGCGGTGTAACCTGCGCCCTGCGCACGCCTGAGCGCGGCAAACAGCGCCAACGGGTCGCCGTGCAGCCGCCCGTGCAGCGGCGCGGTGTAGTTGACCTGGTAGCAGGTCCCTGCGGCAATGGCTTGCCGGATCCGGGCCAGCGCCAAATCAAAGGCTGGACGAGACCAGTCATCCAGCCACTCTATGCGCGCGTCGGCTGCCGGATGCCCGGCCGGCCAGGGCCGGGGCCCGTCGTGGACGGCAAACCAGGCCAGCGGCAGCGCGCGCGCCGCGTCCTGACCCGGGCCATGCACGGCAAGCGCCGGGTCAAACGCCGGCGCGGCTTCGTACGCAAGCCAGCCCACGCACCACTGCCCCTGGCGCACCGCGTCCTGGACCGCATCCAGGACGCGGCGGACCTCCGGGAGCTGGCGTGCCTGCAGCACGCGGTGCGGCCGGCCAAACGCCAGCCGCAGCCGCAGCGCAGCGGTATGCGGATCCGGAAAATCAAGCAGGCAAGAAGGCGGCACAAGAGCCCTCCAGGTCGGCAAGCCGCGTCAGCTTGCCGAATGACAGATGACAGATGACAGATGACCTCGGCCCTTGCGGGCCTTGTATGAAAGCCGCCTGCGGCGGCTGATGAAGGTTTGGCGTCAAGCGTTCAGCGTCCAGCGTGTGCCCACCACGCCCAACGCCCAACGCCCAACCTCCCCATATCATGGCGGCGCAGCCGCCGTCATTGCAGCCGCGCAGCGGCGCGGTCATACGAAGCGCCAGCGAGGTCATCTGTCATGCGCCACGCCAAACGCTCAACGCCATACGCTCAACCGTCATGCGCCCGGCACCGGCGCACCGGGCGCGGGCCGATCCCGATTATGCGGCAGCCACGGCCGCGAGCCCGCACACCATCTGGGGCGGACTCAAAGACGCTAGAATCAAGCCGTTGCAGCCATTGCCGCGTCCTCCGCTGCGGCGCCGTCGGGCCTCTTTCTCCATGAGCATCTCCAACTTTTTCAACCGTCCGCACTACACCTCCGATCTCACGGACTTTATCGAGCAGATGCGCGAGAAGGACCCCAAGCTGTACGAAAAGCAGCGCTACGGCCGCGACCTGCTGTGGGACCGCTACATCGACCCGGAGCTGCACGCGCAGTTCCGTGCCGGCAAGGTGCCGCAAAAAGACTATGTCTACTACCACTGGGACAACGCCGACAAGTGACGCCGGAAACGGCGAGCTGACGCCGGGCGATGCAGTCGCCCTTTTGTATGGCGAGCCGCTGTTCGAGCTGCCCCGGGACCTCTACATCCCGCCGGATGCGCTGGAAATCTTCCTGGAAAGCTTCGAGGGCCCGCTGGACCTGCTGCTGTACCTGATCCGCAAGCAGGACTTCAACATCCTCGACATCCCCATGGTGGCGCTGACACGCCAGTATCTGGCGTATGTCGATGAAATCAGCGCGCGCAACCTGGAGCTGGCAGCCGAATACCTGCTGATGGCCGCGCTGCTGATAGAGATCAAGTCGCGCGTGCTGCTGCCCCGCCCTCCGGCCCGCGACGAAGACGATGCGCAAGACCCCCGCGCCGAGCTGGTGCGCCGCCTGCTGGAATACGAGCGGATCAAGCAGGGCGCGGCGCGCCTGGCCGAGCAGCCGCAGCTGGGCCATCACTTCTTCGTCGCAGCGGCACACGTGGACCGGGTCCGGGCGCTGCGCTTGCCGGACGTCGCGCCCGCCGACCTGCAGGCCGCCTGGGCGCGGCTGCTGCGCCACGCCGAGCTGGTCCAGAGGCACACCATCACCCGCGAAGTGCTCAGCGTGCGCGAACACATGGCCAGCGTCCTGCGCCAGCTGCGCGGGCGCCGGTTCATGGCCTTCGAGGACCTGTTCGACCCAACGCGTGGCCCGCCCGTGCTGGTCGTCACGCTGCTGGCGCTGCTTGAACTGGTCCGCGAAAGGCTGGTGGAACTGATGCAGGACCGCGCCTACGCACCCATACACGTGCGGCTGGCGCTGGCCCCGACGGGTCCCTGAGTCCTACGGCGCCAGCTCGTCGCGGGGTGCGCGCTCCATCAGCAGCGCCACCGCATCGGCGGGCTTGAGCTGGCCGTCAAGCAGGGCCACGACGCATTCGGCAATGGGCATCTCCACGCCCAGGCCGCGCGCGCGCTCAAGCACGGCATGCGCCGTGTACACGCCTTCGGCCACGTGACCCAGTGACTGCACCGCCTCCGCCGTCGTCTTGCCCTGCGCCAGCAGCATGCCGACCCGGCGGTTGCGGCTCAGGTCGCCGGTGGCCGTGAGGACCAGGTCGCCCATGCCCGAGAGCCCCATGAAGGTTTCGCTGCGGGCGCCCAGTGCCAGGCCCAGGCGGGACATTTCAGACAGTCCGCGCGTGATCAGCGCGGCACGGGCGTTCAGCCCCAGGTCCAGCCCGTCGGCCAGCCCGGTGGCAATGGCCAGCACGTTCTTGACGGCGCCGCCCACCTCGACGCCGATGATGTCGTGGTTCTCGTAGACGCGCATGGTGGGACCGTGAAAGGCCGCGACCAGGCAGCTGCGCACCTGGCGGTGGCGGCTTGCGGCGACCAGCGCGGTGGGCTGGCCGCGCCCCACCTCCTGCGCAAAGCTCGGTCCGCTGAACGCGCCGGCCAGCAGCCGCGGCGCCACCTCGCGCTGCACCTCGTGCGGCATCGGACTGATGGCAGCGCCCGGCACACGGCCGTCCATGCGTTCAAAGCCCTTGCACAGCCAGGCCAGCGGCGTTGCCACGTCTGCCAGCAGAGCCAGGATGGCGCGCAGGCCGGCCACGGGAGTCGCCACCATGACCAGGTTGGCGTCGCGGGCGATCGCCGGCAGGTCAGTGGGCGCGCTGCTGGCCACCTGCAGTACAGCCGGCAAGGGAATGCCCGGCAGGTAGCGCGCGTTCTCGCGCGTGTGCTCCATCGCGCTGGCCTGTGCGGCATCGCGGGCCCAGAGCACGACCTGATGGTCGGTGTGGCGCGCTGCGCTGACGGCCAGCGCGGTTCCCCAGGCGCCGGCGCCAATGACCAGGATCTTCATGTTGCCGCCACCCCTGCTTGCACCGCCGGCAGCCGTCCGGGCTGCCGTCGCCGCTGCTTATTGAACGCCTTCCGGAGCGGATTCTCCGGCCGGCGGCTGCGCCTGCCGCCTTGCCTTCTGCTGCTCGTACATGCTCTGGAAGTTGACTTCGGTCAGGTGCACGGGCGCAAAACCGCCACGCTGCGTCAGGTCGGCCAGGTTGCCGCGCAGGTAGGGATAGACGATCTGCGGGCAGGCGACGCCCAGCAGTGGTTCGCGCTGGTCGTCGGGGATGTTGCGGATTTCAAAGATGCCCGCCTGCTTGCATTCGCACAGGAACAGGCTCTTTTCCTGCACCTTGGCGTGAACGGTGGCCGTCACGCAGACTTCGAACACGCCCTCGCTGATGTTCTCTGCTGAAATGCCCAGGTTGATCTCTATGGACGGTTTTTCCTGCTCCAGCAGGATGGCCGGCGAGTTGGGTTGTTCCAGCGACGCGTCTTTCAGGTAGACGCGCTGGATGTTGAAAGTGGGGTCTTGTTCAGCCATGAAGGTCCTTGGGCCAATGGAATGAGGGAAAAGGATGCGGCAGGACGCCGCGTGCCGCTCAGCCGGCCAGCAGCGGCTCGAGCTCGCCTCGCGCGTCAAGCGCCACGAGTTCGTCGCAGCCACCGATGTGCTTCTGGCCAATGAAGATCTGCGGCACGGTCCGGCGGCCGGTCTCGGACACCATGTGCCTGCGCTGGCCCGGTTCCAGGTCGACGCGGATCTCGTCTATCTCGGCGACGCCCCGGGCCTTGAGCAATTGCTTGGCGCGCAGGCAGTACGGGCAGGTGCCCGTCGTGTACATCTTGATGGTTGGCATGTCTTCGGGTTTTACCACGCCCGCGGATCCGGCGGGTGCAGGCAGGGCTCAGCCTCAGCCGCGTTCCGTGGGCAGGTTGGCGTCACGCCAGGCCTTGAGGCCGCCGGCGAGCGTGCGCACGTCTTCGTAGCCCAGCTTGCGCGCCACGGTCACGGCGCGTCCCGCACGCGCTCCCGAGGCGCAGACGAAAATGAGCGGGCGCCCCTTGTTTTTTGCTGCCGCTGGCAGCCCGGACTCCAGCTGGGCCAGCGGCACGTTCCTGGCGCCGGCAATGTGCTCGCTGCTGTATTCGGCCGGATCGCAAACGTCGATGACAACGGCCTTTTCGCGGTTGATCAGCTGCACGGCAGCGCCCGGGGTCACGCCCTTGGCGCCACCCTGCAAGCGCGGCCAGGCCAGCATGGCGCCCGAGGTCAGCGCAACCAGTATCAGTAGCCAATTGTCGATCAGGAAATCCATGGTTCCATCCTGCCGGCACGCTCCGGCGCAAGGCTGCTTGCGGCCGGGCACCGGCGCAGTGCATGAAGGGTTGAACCCGTCATTCTAGAATAGCCTGTCCTGGCGGGGCACAAGGCCACGGACCACTGCCCTGCCGCCATGACACAATGAATGGTCGCGTCCGCACTGACGCGGCTTTTTTTCCGCTGCCTGGTCAACGCATGCACAAACTCGTTCTCATCCGCCACGGCGAATCCACCTGGAACCTTGAAAACCGCTTCACGGGCTGGACCGACGTGGATCTCACGGCCAAGGGAGAGCAACAGGCACGCGACGCGGGCCGGCTGCTCAAGCGCGAGGGCTACGACTTTGACCTGGCCTACACCAGCGTGCTGACGCGCGCCATCCGCACGCTGCACCTGGCTCTTGCCGAAATGGATCGCCTGTGGCTGCCCACGGTCAAGGACTGGCGCCTCAACGAGCGCCACTACGGCGCACTGCAGGGTCTGAACAAGGCGGAGACCGCCGAAAGACACGGTGCCGATCTGGTGCACCAGTGGCGCCGCAGCTACGACCTGCCGCCGCCGGCGCTGGCGCCCGACGACCCGCGCTGCGCGCGCAAGGACAGGCGCTACGCGGGGCTTGCCGCGGAACAGGTCCCGCTGACCGAGTGCCTGCGCGACACCGTGGCGCGCGTGCTGCCGCTGTGGAACGAAACCATCGCGCCGGTGATCAAGGAAGGCAAGCGCGTGCTCATATCGGCACACGGCAATTCCATCCGGGCGCTGGTCAAGCACCTGGACGGGATATCGGACCAGGAAATCATGGAGGTCAACATACCCAACGGAATCCCGCTGGTGTATGAACTGGACGCCGCGCTGAAACCCGTGCGCAGCCAATACCTTGAATCGCCCGCCGACCCGAGCCCGCTGCGCTGAGCGCCAGCAAGCCAGAGCAAGGCGCAGACCGTGTATATTCAACGCTTGCAAACCCATTCCATGCCATGAGACAAAAAGCCAGAATCGCGGGTTGGATCGCTGCCGGCGCGCTTGCCGGCGCGATGGCCACCGTTTCGCTGCAAACGGCAGCGCGCAGCGCCGTGGCGCCGCTGCCGCTGGAGCAGCTGCAGCAGCTGGCGGCCGTATTTGGCCTGATCAAGACCGACTACGTCGAGCCGGTGGACGAAAAAAAGCTGATCACCGACGCCATCTCCGGCATGGTCTCCGGGCTGGACCCGCATTCGCAATACTTTGACGCCAAGGCCTTCAGGGAATTCAAGGAAGGCACTACCGGGCGCTTCGTTGGCGTGGGCATAGAGATCACCGAAGAAGACGGCCTGATCCGCGTCATCTCGCCCATAGAAGGCACACCCGCCGACCGGGCCGGCATCCTGCCAGGTGACCTCATCACGCGCGTGGACGACACGGCCGTCAAGGGCCTGACGCTGACCGACGCGGTCAAGCGCATCCGGGGCGAACCGGGCACCAAGGTGCGCCTGACGATCTACCGCAAGGAAGAGAGCCGCACGTTCCCGGTCACGATCACGCGCGCTGAAATCCAGACGCACTCGGTCAAGGGCAAGATCGTCGAGCCCGGCTATGCGTGGCTGCGTGTTTCCCAGTTCCAGCAGACCACGGTGGGCGATTTCGTCGACAAGCTCAAGACGCTGTACAAGGAAGACCCCGATCTCAAGGGCCTGGTGCTCGACCTGCGCAGCGACCCGGGCGGGCTGCTCAACGCCGCCATCGCGGTATCGGCCGCGTTCCTGCCGCGGGACGTGACCGTGGTCACCACCGACGGGCAGATAGAGGAAAGCAAGGCCGTCTACAAGACCGTTCCGCAAGACTACATGCAGCGCCACGGCAAGGACCCGCTGGCAGACCTGCCCGATGGCGTCAAGACCGTGCCCATGGTGGTGCTCGTCAACGCCGGCTCGGCGTCGGCCAGTGAAATCGTCGCCGGTGCGCTTCAGGACCACCACCGCGCGGTCGTCATGGGCAGCCAGACCTTTGGCAAGGGGTCGGTGCAGACCATCCGTCCGCTGGGGCCTGACACCGCGCTGAAGCTGACCACGGCACGCTATTACACGCCGGATGGCACGTCGATCCAGGCCCGCGGCATCGTGCCGGACATCGCGGTGGACGACACCGCCGAGGGCAGCCCCTTTGCCGCGCTGCGCATGCGCGAGATCGACCTGCAGCACCACCTGGAAAACGGCGATGCCGCCGCCCCGGCCAGCAGTGCGCGCGACAAGGCACGTGAAGCGGCGATCCGGCGCCTGGAAGAAGAAGCCGACAAGCAGGAGACGCCCCGGCGGCCGCCGCAGTACGGCAGCGAAGAGGACTTCCCGCTACAGCAGGCGCTGGCGCAGCTCAAGGGCGACCCGGTGCAAGTCAGCAAGGCGGTCAGCGACGACGACGACGACGTGGACGCCCCCGGCGCAGAGGACTGAACGGGCCCCAGGCGGCCCCTGGCGCGGCGGATCCGGCAAGCAAGGCAGGCAGGCGCATGGATGACGAACAGCTGCTGCGTTATTCACGCCACCTGATGCTTGACGAGCTGGGCGTGGAGGCGCAGGAGAAGCTGCTGGCCGCGCATGCGCTGGTGCTGGGCGCGGGCGGCCTGGGCTCGCCCGTGGCGCTGTACCTGGCCAGCACCGGCGTGGGCCGCATCACGCTGGTCGACGACGACAGCGTGGACCTGACCAACCTGCAGCGCCAGATCATGCACACGCAGGCCAGCATCGGACAGCTCAAGGTGCTGTCGGCGCAGCGGGCCATCGCGGCACTCAACCGGGACGTGGTGGTGCAAACCGTGGCACGCCGCGCCGACCAGGCGCTGCTTGAAGCGCTGGTCGTGCAGGCCGACGTGGTCCTGGACTGTGGCGACAACTTTGCCACCCGGCAGGCGCTGAACCGCGCCTGCGTGCGGCATGGCAAGCCGCTGGTCTCTGGCGCCGCGATCCGCTTTGACGGTCAGGTCTCCGTCTACGACCTGCGCCAGCCACAGGCGCCCTGCTACGCCTGCGTCTTCCCGCCCACGCAGGACGTGGCCGACGAGCCCTGTGCCACGCTGGGCGTGCTGGCGCCGCTGGTGGGCGTGATCGGCAGCATCCAGGCCGCCGAAGCCATCAAGCTGCTTTGCGGCCTGGATTCGGCGCTCACCGCACGCCTGCTGCTGGTGGACCTGCTGCGCCCGGATTTTTCCAGCATCGCCATTGCCCGGGACCCCGACTGCCCGGTCTGCAGCGGTCGCTGACGCGTCGCTGCTGGCTGGTCGCTGCGGTCTCGTTCCACTGCCGCAGCGCGATGCTTCAGCGCTCCCCGATGCGACCCGTGGCGCATGACGGATGACCTCGGCCCTTGCGGGCCTCGTATGAAAGCCGCCTGCGGCGGCTGTTGAAGGTTTGGCGTCAAGCGTTCAGCGTCCAGCGTGTGCCCACCACGCCCAACGCCCAACGCCCAACCTCCCCATATCATGGCGGCGCAGCCGCCGTCATTGCAGCCGCGCAGCGGCGCGGTCATACGAAGCGCCAGCGAGGTCATCCGTCATCCGTCACCGGTGCCAGCGCGCAAAACCGGCCGCTCACGCCGGGCGGCCGCGAAATGCCGCGTACAGGCGCTGTGCGGCTGCGGCGGGGTCTGGCGCCAGGCAGATGGCAGAAATAACGCAGATGCCAACCACGCCGCTGCCATGCAGGCTGCCGGCGTTGCCGGCGTCTATGCCGCCTATGGCCAGCGCCGGAACGCTGCTGCGCGTCACCAGCTCGCGCAATCCCCGGACGCCAAGCGCCAGGCCCGCGTCGGCCTTGGTGCCGGTTGCAAACACGGGACCGATGCCGATCAGGTCGATCTCGGCGCTCAGCGCGGCCGCCGGCAGGTCGCTTGCCGTCACCACGGACAGGCCAAGCAGCGGCTCCGCGCCCAGAATCCGGCGCGCATCGGGCACCGGCATGTCGGACTGGCCCACGTGGACGTGCACGGCGTGGCCTTCATCGAGCAGGCGCCGGGCCACGTGCACGCGATCGTTGATGACGACGGGAACGCGGCGCCCGAGCGCGTGCGCCACATCGTCAACGGCAGCGATGACGTCCAGGGTCAGGTCGTGAAACGCCTGGTCGTCCAGCCGCTTGTCCCGCACCTGGACCATGCCCGCGCCGCCTGCAACGGCCGCAGCCGCCGTTTGCGCGACGCTGCGTCCGGCCTGGCGGCACAGCCCGGTGTCGGTGATGAAGTACAGGGACGGATCGATGCCCTGCAGCCGGCGCGTCATGAAAAAGCGGCTTTTACGTCGGCCAGCGCCAGCGCTTCGACGCGCACCTGAGCGCCGGCCATGTCGGCGGCGGACAGCTCGAACAGCGCATCGAGAAATGCGGTGGCGTAGCTGCCCGGGCGCGAAGCGCTGCCGGCGGCAAGCCCGCCCGCCAGCGCAAAATGCGCATGCGCCGCGACAACAGCGTCAAAATCCGGCGCAGCGTTCGGGTCGCCAACGCTGCGCTGGGCGCCCAGGTACGCAGCCACTGCGGCGCCCAGCGAGCAGCCGGTGCCGACGACGCGCTGCATCAGCGCGTGGCCGCCCTCGATGCGCGCAATGCGGACGCTCTCGCCGCGGACCGCGACGATGGCGTCGTACACGCCCGAGACGGCAACGATGCTGCCGCTGGTGCGCGCCAGCTCACAGGCCGCCGGCAGCGCGGAGCCGACCTCGTCGACGGCATCAACACCACGCGCGCCGGCACTGCGGCCGGCCAGCATGAGGATTTCCGACGCGTTGCCGCGAATCACGGTTGGCCGCGCTGCCACCATCTGCCGGATCCGGGCCGTGCGAACGTCGCCCGCGCCTATGCTGACCGGGTCAAGCACCCAGGGCTTGCCGATGTCACCGGCCACCGCAGCGACCGCATCGGCCGCGAGCAACTGCTGGTTGGTTGCCGTGCCGAAATTGACCAGCATCGCGTCGGCCACTGCGGCAAACTGCGCGGCGTCCGCGTCGTGGTCAAACATGGCCGGCGCCGCGCCGATGGCCAGCAGCACATTGGCGCTGAATTGCTGCACCACCGTGTTCGTGATGACTTGCACCAGCGGCGCAGCCTGCTGCAGGCGCTCGTGCAGGATGGACAAACCAGCCGGTGTCATGACACCGCTGATTCTACTGCTGGCGTCCAGGCGCGCCTGCTCGGCGCTGCGCTCGGGAACGACCAGCACGCCTTGCGCGCAGGGCTGGTCCGTGTACAGGACCGCTCCGGCGGCTGAATCGGCGCAGCGGAACGCCTGCGCCGCAGCCAGCCCGGGCAGCAGCATGAGCACCAGGCCCAAGCCCCGCAGGCCCGCAGATCGAGTCCACGAACGACAGCCATGGCGTCGGCCAGCAGCGCGTGCCACCGGCCCCAAACGGCCTGCTCCGCTCCCGCCGGCAGCCTCTTCGCCCGCTTGAACCGGGCTGGTTAACATAGCAGACCTATCCTAGATTCAGCCTAGATTCCGCAGTAGGATGCGCCTGAGCGTGCAGCGATGGGTGTGCCAGGCAAGACGCGACAACGCGGCAGACTACTGTCTGCAAGGCGGAGCAACGCAGCATGACGCGTCCAGCGCTGTGCGATCGGGCGCATAGCGTGGCCACCAAAATGGTGTGCTCGTGCAAACTTGGCTTTCCCTTTGATCACAATAAGATATTCACACTCAGCAGCGTTCGACTGCTGGATCTAGGTTTATGCACGTTTCGCACCGACTCGTCAAATGGCTGCCCTGTCTGGGCTGGCCGCGGCCGACGCTGGCGCTGCTGCGCAACGAGGCGTCGGCCGGGATCACGGTCGGCATGATGGTGATCCCGCAGGGCGTGGCGTACGCACAGCTCGCTGGCATGCCGCTGATCACCGGCATCTATGCCTCGCTGCTTCCCGCACTGGTGGCGGTGCTGTTTTCCGCGTCCGCCCGGTTGTCCGTCGGGCCGACGGCGCTGACCAGCCTGCTCACCGGTGCCGCGCTCATCCCGCTGGCCACGGCGGGCAGCGCGGACTGGATCTCGCTGGCCGTCTGGCTTGCGCTGCTGTCGGGGCTGCTGCAGGTCGTGCTGGGCGCGGTCCGCTTTGGCTGGATGCTCAACCTGGTCAACGCGCCCGTGCTGATGGCGTTCACGCAGGCCGCTGCCATCCTCATCATCGCCTCGCAGCTGCCAGCGCTGCTGGGCCTGCCAGGCGGCTGGGCCACGCTGGCCACGGTGCCGTTGCCGCACTGGGGCGCGCTGGTCTTCGGGCTGGCATCGCTGGCGCTGCTGCGGCTTGCGCGGCGGTGGCGGCCCGCGTTCCCGGCGGTCATCGTCATCCTGGTCGCGGCGGCCGCCGCGTCCTGGCTGCTTGGCTTTGAAGCCCGCGGTGGCAAGGTGGTCGGCCACCTGCCGCGGGGCCTGCCCGCGTTGTACTGGCCGACCTGGCCCGGGCTGCAGACGCTGGGGCAGCTCACGCTGCCCGTGCTGGCAATCACCCTGATCAGCTTCCTGGAGACCGCGGCCAGCGCCAAGATCGACAGCCAGGGCAAGGGTGAGCGCTGGGACCAGGACCAGGATCTCATCGGCCAGGGGCTGGCCAAGGTGGCCGCGGGGCTGACCGGCGCCTTTGCCACCAGCTCATCGTTTTCCCGCTCGGCACTGAACCTGTACGCTGGCGCGCAAACCGGCTGGGCCACCATTTTTTCGGTCGTCATGGTGCTGCTGGCCCTGCTGCTGCTCACGCCGCTGCTGCACCACGTGCCGCAGGCCGTGCTGGCAGCCATTGTCATTGCAGCGGTCATCAACCTGATCAAGCCGCGCGCTTTCATCCGGGTCTGGAAGATCTCGCGCGTGGAATCCGTGATCGCCGTGCTGACGTTCGGAATCACCATCGTCACGGCGCCTGCGCTGTACTGGGGCGTGCTGGCCGGCGTGCTGATGGCGTTGTCCTATTTCCTGTACCAGCGGCTGCACCCGCGCATCGTCGAAGTCGGACGCCACGCCGACGGCACGCTGCGCGACCGGTATCGCTGGCGCCTGGATCCGCTGCTGCCGCGTACGCTGGTGATGCGCATGGACGCCGAGCTGGACTTTGCCAGCGCGACCGCATTCGAGCGCTACGTGGTCGAGTACCTGGACGCGCATCCCGATACGCGCAGCGTCTGCCTGCTTGCCCATCCGATCAACCGCGTGGACGCCACCGGCGCCGAAGTCTTTGGCCGCATCCGCAGCCAGCTCCTGGTGCGCGGCGTGGCGCTGTTCATCTGCGGCCTCAAGTTGCCGGCCGAGCGTGCGCTTTCGGCAGCCGGTGGATTGGCTGAGCACCCGCTGCTGCAGGTTTGCCGCACCGAGCGCGACGCGCTGTGCGCGCTGCAAGAGCGCGAGCAGGAATGGGAGCGGGAGCAGCAGGCGCAGGCGGACGCCTGCACCGGGCAGACGCTGCCCCGCGCCTAGGCGTGGCAGGTGATCGCGGCCGTGGCGACCAGGTCCTCGATCAGCGCCAGCGACGTGGCGCCAGGCACCGAATACGGGTCGAGCTCGGGCACCTCGGAGTACTTGAGCAGGACGCTGGGGTTGACCTGCGCCACATTGACCACGCCCAGTGCCCAGGCGCCAAAGCGGCGCTCGCCTATGTCCTGCAGCGACAGCAGCTCGACCTCGGTGTGGCGCGGGTCGCGCTGGATCTGGCCGTACAGGTCGCTCACGGCGCGGCGGTTGCCCTCGAGCACGTGCAGGAACGCGGGCCCGCCGCAGACCAGCACGCCGGTGACGCCGCGGCGCAGGTTCTTGTCACGGGCGGCAGCCAGGATCTGCGCCACCGTCCGCTCGGGCGCGTCGACGGTGCGGCTTGCGTAGAGAAGGCGTACCAGCATCTCAGTACTCCCTGGGAAGCAGCGCGAGAAACTCGCGGCGCAGCGTCGCGTCCTTGAGAAAAACGCCGCGCATGACCGAATTGATCATCTTGCTGTCCTTGTCCTTGACGCCGCGCCAGCTCATGCAAAAGTGCGTGGACTTCATGATCAGCGCCAGCCCGTCGGGCTTGGTCTTGTGCTGGATCAGGTCGGCCAGCTGCACGATGGCTTCTTCCTGTATTTGCGGCCGGCTCATGATCCAGCGCGCCAGGCGCTCGTACTTGGAAAGCCCGATCACGTTGGTGTGCTCGTTGGGCATGACGCCCACCCACAGGTTGCCCATGATGGGGCAGAAATGATGGCTGCACGCGGACCGCACCGTGATCGGCCCGACGATCATCAGCTCGTTCAGCTGCTCGGCGTTGGGAAACTCGGTGATGGGCGGCGCGGCCTTGTAGCGGCCCTCGAAGACCTCCTTGAGGTACATCCTGGCGATTCGGTGCGCCGTTTGCGCCGTGTTGTGGTCCTGCTCGGTGTCTATGACCAGGCTGTCGAGCACGTGCTGCATCTTGCCGGTCACTTCCTCGAGCAGCGCATCCAGCTCGCCCGGCTCGATGAACTCGGCGATGTTGTCATTGGCGCTGAAGCGCTGCCCGGCCGCTTCCACGCGCCTGCGTATCCGCGCCGATACCGCCTCGGTTGCCGCTTGGGAGGCGGTGGCGGCAATGATGGTCGTGGGTTTTGATTGGGTCATGGGGATTCGATCGTAACAGCGATGCGCCGACCCTGGTCCGCGCCGGGAACAGGAAACGGCGTTGTGCCAGGCCTGGCGGTTGCGGCCGCGCTGCCGGGTCGCTGGCAAACTGGCGCAAGCGTCACGCCACCACCATGGAGTCGCCCGCGGTCAGGATGTGCGGCGATGGCTGGTTGAAGTCAAAATCGGCGATCAGCGGCAGGTGGTCCGAGATGCGGCGCCACATGCGGCCCTGCGGCGTGTACAGTTGCAGCGGCTCCAGGCCGCGCGCATAGATGTGATCCAGTTGCGTCACCGGGAACCGCGCTGGGTACGTCAGCGTGCGCGCGCCTTCAAAGGCACGCAGGTCGTCGACGCAAAGCAGCCGGCGGATGCGCATGCCCCAGTCGTTGAAATCACCGGCCACGACCAGTGGCGCCTCGGGCGGGATCTCGCGTGCGATGTACCGCTTGAGCTGCTCGGCCTGGCGCACGCGGCTGGCCGGAATCAGTCCGAAATGCACGACAACGACATGCAGGATCTGGTCCGGCCGCCGCAACTGCACGTGCAGCAGCCCCCGCTGCTCAAAGCGGTGATCGGACATGTCTTCATGCTGGCGGCTGATGATGGGCCAGCGCGACAGCAAGGCATTGCCATGCTCGCCATGCCGCGTGATGGCGTTGGTGACGTACGCGGACTGGTAGCCTTCGGGAGCGAGCAGGTCCGCCTGCGGCGCATCGGGCCAGAGGCGAAAGCGCCGCGCCTCGCGCCGGTTCACGCCATGCACTTCCTGCAGGCAGATGATGTCGGCATCCAGCGACTGCACGGCACGCGCCAGGTTGTAGATCTCCAGCCGTCGCGCCGGGCCCATGCCCTGCACGCCCTTGTGGATGTTGTAGGTGGCCACGCGCAGCGGCGCGCGCTGCGCAGCGGGGGTCAAATCCAGTTCCAAACTCACGTTACTGCTCCACATGCCCGGGCCGGCAACTCGCGGCACGCCTGTGCGTTGGTCCAGGACCAGCAGCGCTCGGCCGCTTCCTGCCAGGGCAGCCAGGCCCATTCCAGATGTTCGTCAGCGTTCAGCCGCACCGGCGTTGCAGCCGGCACGCACAGACCAAAGACGTGTTCCTCGTTGTGCGTGGTTCCAGGTGCAAAATGCCCGCCCCATTCGCGGGCGATCTCGAAAGTGTTCGTCATGTGCCAGTCGCTGAGGCAGGCGCCGGGCGCCGTGGCGTCCATGCCTGTTTCCTCGCGAACCTCGCGGATCGCCGTCTGCCGCAGCGGCTCGTCGCGCGTCTTGCGGCTCCCGGTGACCGACTGCCAGCAGGTGGTCCCCATTCTGGCACGACGCAGCAGCAGCACGTCCAGCGCCCGGGTGTGGATGAGCACCAGCACCGACTCGGGTATCTTGTATTGCCGCTTTTCGGACATGCTCACTCTTCCGCGCCTTGGCCCGGCTGCTGCCGCCGCGCCGTCAGCGGCGCGCCTGCGCTGCCCGGCGCAGCAGCGCCCGGCCACCGTACGCCAGTTCCCAGGCCGTCAGCACGCCCCGGCCCAGCCGGCCCGCTGCGCGCGGCCGCGATACCGCGACTGCTGCCATCAGCGCCGCGGCGCCCAGCCAGACGCCACGATGGCGCTTGACCAGGCCCACGACAGAACGGACCCGGTCGACGGCGCCCAAGCCGGGCGCAAGCACCGGCGCATCCGACGCAATGCGCCGGCGCAGGCGGTCCGAGCGCTGCAGCAAGAGGCGGCGGCGCGCCTGCAACGCGGCTGGCGACGATGGCCGCGGGCTCATGTGCGGAACTCCTGTTCGTCGCGGCGAAGCTCGTCAATGGTGCTGCTGAACAGGCGCAGCCCCTGGCGCAACTGCTCGCGAACCCGCAGCACCAGCAGCAACCCCAGGAGCCAGAATACCGCCGTGGACACGCCCAGCGCCAGCACGCGGTGCGTGTCCCACAGGAGCAGCGTGGCCAGCAGGGCCAGGAAGACCAGCCCGAAGCCGAGCAGGATGGCCGCCACGACGGCCTGCATGGCAATGACGACCAGCCGCGCAAGGTCCTGGCGTGCCTCCACGCCAAGCAGCTCCAGGCGCAGCCGCGCCAGCTCCAGCACATTGGCCAGGAGCCGGCGCAGGCGCGCCGCGGTGGTGTTGGCCGGATCCAGCATGCCCGCGCGCCGGCGGCGCCTCAACGGCGACCCACAAGAACGCCCAGCACCACGCCGACGGCCGCGGCTGCCGAGAGCGCGCACCACGGGTTTTCGCGGACGTAGTCATCGGCCGTGCTGGCCGCCTGGCGCGCGTTGCTGCGCAGCGATGCCTCGGCCTCGCGCACGCGCCCGCGCGCCACATCCAGGCTGTCGCGCATGCGCTTGCGCAGTTCGTCCAGCGCGTCGCCAGCCTCGTCTGACGTGGCGCTCATCAGCTCTTCGGCATCGGCCACCACGCGGCGCAGGCTGGCCACCAGCTCGTCTTTGGCTGCGGTTATTTCGGATTCATCGGCAGGGTGAGTCATCTTGTTGCTCCTTGTTCACAAAAACGTGGCATCACGGTCATTGTCACCAGATTGCGCCAAAACGCAAGAAAACAACGTCCGCGCCAGCCAGGGAAGGCCTGACTGCGCCTGCGCAACGCGCCTGCCCTGCCGCATGCCCACCTCCGGGGGCGTCAGGCGGTCAGGCCGGCGCCGTATTGCGCAGGCGGATGTGCAGTTCGCGCAGCTGCTTTTCATCCACTGCGGACGGCGCCTGCGTGAGCAGGTCCTGTGCGCGCTGCGTCTTGGGAAAGGCGATGACATCGCGGATCGACGCGGCGCCGACCATCATCGCGACCAGGCGATCCAGCCCGAGTGCAATGCCGCCGTGCGGCGGCGCGCCGTACTGCAGGGCGTCCAGCAGAAAGCCAAACTTGGCCTCGGCCTCGGCCTCGCCCATGCCCAGCGCCTCCAGGACCTGCTTCTGCACGCTGCTGTTGTGGATGCGGATCGAGCCGCCGCCCAGCTCCCAGCCGTTGAGGACCACGTCGTAAGCGCGCGACAGGCATTGCCCCGGGTCGCTGGCCAGCAGGTCCAGGTGCTCCTGCTTTGGCGCGGTAAAAGGGTGGTGCACGGCGGCCCAGCGGCGGGTCTCGTCGTCCCATTCAAACATGGGGAAGTCAACCACCCACAGCGGCGCCCAGCGATCCTCGAACAAGCCGGTCTCGCGGCCAAACGCGCTCAGCCCCACGCGGTTGCGCAGCGCGCCCAGCGCGTCGTTGACCACGCGCGCCTTGTCGGCGCCAAAGAGCAGCAGGTCGCCATCCTGCGCACCGCTGCGCTGCAGCACGGCGTCCAGCGCCGCGTCGTGCAGATTCTTGACGATGGGCGACTGCAGGCCATCACGTCCCTGCGCCACATCGTTGACCTTGATCCAGGCCAGCCCGCGCGCGCCATAGATCTTGACAAAGTCAGTGTACTCGTCGATTTCGCGGCGGCTGAGACGGCCGCCGCCGGGCACGCGCAGCACGGCCACGCGACCGCCGGCGTCGTTGGCCGGCCCGCTGAACACTTGGAACGCCACGTCGGCCATGGCGTCGGTGACGTCGGTCAGCTCCATCCTCACGCGCAGGTCCGGCCGGTCCGAGCCAAAGCGCCGCATGGCCTCTGCGTGCGTCATGACCGGGAACGGCGGCAGCTCCACCTGCAGCACGTCGGCAAAAACCTGCCGCAGCATGTCCTCGAACAGGGCGCGGATGCCCTGCTCGTCCATGAACGACAGCTCGCAATCTATCTGCGTGAACTCGGGCTGGCGGTCGGCGCGCAGGTCCTCGTCGCGGAAGCACTTGGTGATCTGGTAGTAGCGGTCAAAGCCGGCCACCATGAGCATCTGCTTGAACAGCTGCGGCGACTGCGGCAGCGCAAAGAACTGGCCGGCGTGGATGCGGCTGGGGACCAGGTAGTCGCGCGCACCCTCGGGCGTGCTGCGCGTGAGCATGGGCGTCTCGATGTCGATGAAGCCATGCGCGTCCAGGAACTGGCGCACGGCCATGGTCACCCGGTAGCGCAGGCGCAGGTTGTCCTGCATTTTCGTGCGCCGCAGGTCGATGACGCGGTGCGTGAGCCGCGTGGTCTCGGAAATATCGTCGTCGTCGAGCTGGAACGGCGGCGTCAGCGACGCGTTGAGCACCTTGAGGTCGTGGCAGAGGACTTCAACCCGGCCGCTGCGCAGGTTCTCGTTGACCGTTCCCTCGGGCCGCGGACGCACCAGCCCGGTGACCTGCAGGCAGTATTCGCCACGGACCTGCTCTGCCGCCTGGAACGTGTCGGCGCGGTCCGGATCACAAACCACCTGCACGGTGCCCTCGCGGTCGCGCAGGTCAATGAAGATGACGCCGCCGTGGTCGCGCCGGCGATGGACCCAGCCGCACAGCGTGACCGTGCGGCCGTTCATTGCCTCGGTGACCTGGCCACAATATTCGGAACGCATGGACATCGCTTTGGTCTTTTGAAAATGGAATGGCTGGATGCCGGCCGGTCGCTGCCGCGCAGGCGGGCGTCAGGCCAGCGGCAGGCCGCAGCTGGGCCGGCCGATCTCGCAACGCTCCGGCCTCGGCTGTGCAAGACCCTGCGCAGCAGGAATTTTATTTCGCTGCCGAATCGGCCGCTGGCGCCGCAGGTGGCCGGGCGGCGGGCGCTGCTGCCGCGGGAGCGGGTGCCGCATCCGCAGGCGCCGGCTCGCTGCTGCCGGAATCGCCAGCCTCGCTGCCCGGCCGCTTGCCGCTGTCCCGAAAATCAGTCACGTACCAGCCGGTTCCCTTGAGGCGAAAGCCCGCTGCGGTCACCTGCTTGGCAAAGGCGTCGACACCGCAGGACGGGCAGACGCTCAGCGGCTGGTCCGACATCTTCTGCAACACGTCTTTCTTGAACCCGCAGGATTCGCATTTGTACGAATAAATCGGCATGACTATCCAGCCCCCGTCGGCAAAAAACATCAAATTATAGGAAGCGCGCCATGCGCGGCGCGATCCGCCGACCAGCATGTGGGGACGAACCTGCACAAGACAAGCCGCGGGCGTGGCCTGCTCCCCTCCTGTCAGAACAGCCGCAGGTGAAGCAGGAGCTGCATGGCCGCCACGCCCAGGATGAACCCGGCCGCGATGTAGAGCAGCGCCTGCAGCAGGCGGTTGGTGCGGCGCTGCTCGGCCAGCAGTGCCTGCAGCTCGGCCCGCGACGCCGCGCCATCGCTGCGGCGCAGGTACGCGTGCAGCAGCCGCGGCAGGTCGGGCAGCGTCTTGGCGTAGTACGGCGCCTGCTCTTTCAGCTCGCGCCACAGGCGCTTGGGGCCGATCTGCTCGGTCATCCAGCGCTCGAGAAAGGGCTTGGCCGTGCTCCACAGGTCCAGTTCCGGGTCCAGCTCGCGGCCCAGGCCCTCGATGTTGAGCAGCGTCTTCTGCAGGAGCACGAGCTGCGGCTGGATCTCCACCTTGAACCGCCGCGAGGTCTGGAACAGCCGCATCAGCACCATGCCCAGCGAGATCTGGCTCAGCGGCCGGTCAAAATACGGCTCGCAGACGCTGCGGATCGCCCCCTCGAGCTCGTCGACCCGCGTATTCGCGGGGACCCAGCCGCTCTCTACGTGCAGCTCGGCCACGCGCTTGTAGTCGCGCCGGAAGAACGCCGTGAAATTCTGCGCCAGGTATTCCTTGTCGTACTCGGTCAGCGTGCCGACGATGCCGAAGTCCAGCGAGATGTAGCGGCCAAACGTCTCCGGATCGACGCTGACCATGATGTTGCCCGGGTGCATGTCCGCGTGGAAGAAGCCGTCGCGAAAGACCTGCGTAAAAAAAATGGTGACGCCGTCGCGCGCCAGCTGCCGCATGTCAACGCCGGCCTCGCGCAAGCGGTCGACCCGGCCGATGGGGATGCCGGACATGCGCTCCATGACGATGACGTCGGTGTGGCACAGGTCCCAGTACATTTCCGGAATCAGCACCAGGTCGAGCCCGCGCATGTTGCGTCGCAGCTGCGCGCCGCTGGCCGCCTCGCGCATCAGGTCCAGCTCGTCGTGCAGGTACTTGTCGAACTCGGCCACCACCTCGCGCGGCTTCAGGCGCTTGCCGTCGGCGGACAGCCGCTCGATCCAGCGCGCCATCTTGTGGATGAGGCGCAGGTCCTTCTCGATGACCTTCATCATGCCGGGCCTGAGCACCTTGACGGCCACGTCATGCGATTGCCCCTGCTTGTCGGCAAGCGTGGCAAAGTGCACCTGCGCCACCGAGGCGCTGGCCACGGGCTCGCGCTCGAACGAGGTGAACAGCGCGTCCAGCGGCCGGCCAAACGAGCGCTCGATGATGGCCACCGCCTCGTCGCCCGGAAACGGCGGCACCCGGTCCTGCAGCAGCGCCAGCTCATCGGCAACGTCGCGCGGCAGCAGGTCTCGCCGCGTTGACAGCACCTGCCCGAACTTGACGAAAATCGGGCCCAGGTGCACCAGCGCCTCGCGCAGCCGCTGGCCGCGCGGCGCCGACAGGTCGCGCCCGACCGAGGCCACGCGTGCACCCAGCCGCAGCCAGGGCTTCTGGAAGCTGGTGAGGACCAGCTCGTCCAGCCCGTAGCGCAGCGCCACCCAGGCGATGGTGGCCGCGCGCGGCACCACCCTCATGGCCGGTCGCCGTTGCGTCCCGCTGCTCCTCCGGCAAACCGCCTCAGCGCACGGGCCAGTGACTGCCCCATTGCCGCCAGCGCATGCGCCGGCGCGTCGCCGACCAGCCGCGACAGGTCTTCCTCCGCGTCCCAGCGGACGTGATCGACCAGCCAGTTGACTTCGGCGGCAAAATCGACGTCGCCAGCAATGCGGATGGCAGGCCGCACGCCTCGCGCCAGGTCGCGGCCCAGCTCGAAGGGCGACGCACCGGCCACTTCGACCAGCAGGTCGTGCCCGGCGTCAGGCGCCAGCTCGCACAGCCCGGCCGGCGTCACCGCCAGCTGCATCCAGAAATCGCGCCAGGCCACGCGCACGACGCGGCCCGACTGCCCGGCCAGCCGCTCCATGGCCTGCGGCTCCTGCTGCAAGACATGGTTGAGGAACAGCACGAGGCGGTGCTGCATTTCCTGGACCAGCCACTGGGGTGGCCGCAACCGGCCCGCGCCGCGGCTGAACGCGTCGGCCAGGGAGGCAAACGGATTTTCGGTACGCATGGCGTCGATTATTGACGATCCCGCCGGATCGCTCGTGCGCCGCGCTCAGCCACACTTCAGGCCCACGTGCAGCGCAACCACCCCGCCGCTCATGTTGTGGTAGTCCACGTGGCCAAATCCGCTGGACTGCATGAGCGCCTTGAGCTCCTGCTGCGCCGGGTGCATGCGGATGGATTCGGCCAGGTAGCGGTAGCTGGCCGAATCGCGTGCCACCACGCGGCCAAGAAAGGGCAGCACCCTGAACGAATACAGGTCGTAGGCCCGGCGCAGCGGCTCGGCCACGCGTGAAAACTCCAGCACCAGCAGCCGGCCGCCCGGCTTGAGCACGCGTGCCATCTCGGCCAGTGCCAGGTCCTTGTGCGTCATGTTGCGCAGGCCAAAAGCCAGCGTGACCAGGTCAAAGCGGTTGTCGGCAAAGGGCAGCGCCTCGGCGTCGCAGACCATGCTGGGCACGACGACGCCAGCGTCCAGCAGGCGGTCCCGGCCCACGCGCAACATAGCTTCGTTGATGTCGCTGTGCACCACGACGCCGCGCGGCCCCACGCGGCGCGCCAGCGCCAGCGCCAGGTCGCCGGTGCCGCTGGCCACGTCCAGCACCTGCTGACCCTGCTGCACGTTGGCCACCATGAGCGTGTACGCCTTCCAGGCACGGTGCAGTCCCAGCGACATGAGGTCGTTCATCACGTCGTAGCGCTGCGCCACCGAATCAAAGACACCGCGCACGCGCTCCGCCTTGGTGCCCTCGTCTACCGTCTCATAGCCGAAATGGGTGCTTGTCATGTTTGCCTTTCGCCTGAATGGCCGCGTCGGCACGCGCGCTGAGTGCCTTGCCGATCGACCGCCGCAACCACCCGGGGTGCATCACCACGGCGCAGCCACAAGCCTGCGCCGCGCCCGCGTCAAGGCGATTTGCAACGGCCTGTCAGCGCCAGCCCGGCAGGAGTGGCTCAGTGACCAAGCCGGGCCGACGCGGTCATGGGGGCATCGCGGTCCACGCCGGCGTCGGCCAGGCGCTTCTCGTAGTCCTGCCAGAGCTGCTCCTGGCGCTTGCCCAGGTAGTACAGGTACTCCCAGCTGTAAATGCCGCTGTCGTGCCCGTCCGAGAACACGGGCTGGATCGCGTAGTTGCCTATGGGCGCCACCGATTCGATGTCCACCTCCCGCTTGCCCGTCTGCAGGATTTCCTGACCCGGACCATGGCCCCGGACTTCAGCGGATGGTGAATAAACGCGCAGCAGCTCGAACGGCAGCTTGTGTACGGTGCCATCGGGCCATTCCAGCGACAGGATGCGCGACTTGGCGTGTACGGTCAGGGACTTGGGCGGATCTTGCAAGGTAGCGGCTTGACTCATGGTGGCAAACAAAAATGGGAAGATGGATGGTCCCGCCATTGTGCACAAGTTGCCATCCCGTGGCGACACATGACCCCAAGGCTCATGGCGTTTCTTGCCCGCCCCGCACCGGGTTCGCCGGGTCGAGCCTGCGCACGAGCCACTGGTGTTGCTCGGCGGTGTTGACGTTGAAGAAGCGCTCGGCGTGGTCGGAAAAGTCAACCGCAACCAGGTCTTGCGCACGCAGCCACGCGCCGGCCTTGCGCCAGCCGGCCGCAACGTCGGCCAGCAGGCGCTGGCGCAAACTGCCTCGCAGCAGCGCAAAGACCGGCTGCAGGCGGCCATGCACCTGCACCACGGCGGCATCGGCCCCGCTGGCACGGGCCGCACGCCACAGGCGCGGACCCAGGTCAGGCGGCAGGAACGGGCTGTCGCAGGGCACGACGAGCAGCCAGGGCGCGTCGCTGGCAACCATCAGTGCGGCCATGCCGGCCAGCGGGCCGGCAAATCCGGGTCCGCGGTCGGGCAGCACCGGGTAGCCCAGCCGGCCGTAGCGGTCCAGGTTGCGATTGGCACTGATGAGGATGCTCCCCGCCTGCGCCTGGAGCGCGGAAATCACGTGCAGGACCATCGGGCGCCCGGCCAGCTCGACCAACCCCTTGTCGGCGCCGCCCATGCGGCGGCCCTGCCCGCCTGCCAGGATGCCGGCGCAAACCCGGGCACGCGGGTAGTCTTCCGGGTGCACGCCGTCGCTCGCAGCCGGCGTCATGGCCGGGGCTGCCGGCTGCCTGCCACGCCGCCCGTATTGGCGCGCCGCATCTCAGAACACCAGCGTCTGCCAGCGCAGGTCCATGGCACGCGCCATGAACTGCACCGCGCCGCCATGCCCCTGGCATTCGGGGACGAGCTGGCCGTGCTCCAGGCCATGCGCACGCAAGGCATCGGTGCAGGCATACAGCTGCGCGCCCAGCGCCACCGCTTCGCGCATGTTGTCCCAGATGGATTTGTCGTGCCGAGGACTGGCGTGCAGGGCAGCGGCCACGCCGGGCACGAGCAGCCGCACGCTGCCGGCAGTGAAATACATCTCCACGCGGCAGTCCATCGCCGCGGCCGCGGCCGCGTGGAAAAAGGGCGTGGCCAACCGCTCGGGCACGTGCGGGTCGGCCGACCAGAGGAGAATGGCCACCCCGTCCACGTCGGCTGGCGCAGCAGCAACCCCCATCAGTTGCGCTCCCGCCGGCCCAGCATGTCGGGGATGAGCTGATCCGCGTGCTCGCGCGCATGGTCTTCCATGGCGGCACGCGCGGCGTCCCCATGAAGCAGCTGCGCCGCGTCGGACTCAAAGTCCTGCAGCTGCAGGCGCGCGATCCAGCCGGCGCCGTACGGGTCCTTGTGCACGAGCTGCGGGCGGGTCTTGAGCGCCGGGTTGCCCGCGACCACCACGCCGGTAACAGGTGACTTGACGGCAACGATGGCCTTGGCCAATTCGACCACCGCCACCGTCCCACCCTGCGCAATCTCCAGCCCGACGCGCTTGGGCCGGCACATGAAGATCTCGCCCGACAACTGGATCCCCAGCTCGGTGATGCCCACGGTGGCCACGCCGGCTCCGTCCAGTCGGGCCCAGACCTGCTGCGCGATCAGGTAGTGCAGGTCATCGGGAACAAGCAGCTCGGGAAACATGCGGAAGGCGGATGCAGGACGGGTTCAGGCCGCCTCGCGACGGCACAAGGTCGGGGGCGGAAGGACATGGGAGTCGAACCCACCCGGCGGTGCTTGGCGCCGCCAACCGGGTTTGAAGCCCGGCCCACCCACCAGGATGGTTGTCCTTCCACGCTGCGCTCGCAGGCGCACACTGTACCGCATGGCGGCGTCCGGCCGGGCGTGCGGTTCACGCCGGCAGCCGGCCGCGGACCGAGTCGGCGTCAAAGGGGCCACTCTCGGCGATGAGCGCACGCGCGGCGTCGATCTGGTCCCAAGTGTTCCACAGCAGCACGCCGCGCACGCGGTTGTCCTCAAGGTAGTAGATCACGCCCTCCTCGTTGGGCGTGGCCCACTGCGGCACGGTCTGCAGCCGCGCGTCCAGCACGCCCACCGCCTCGTAGCCCAGGTCGAACAGGTCTGAATAAAAGAAGGGAAGCTGTTTGTAAGGCGCGTCCTCGCCGGCCATGCAGCGCCCTGCGTGCGTGCCGGTGGACAGCGCCGCATCCTCGTGCTCGACCCGGATGTGGCTCCCCAGCACGGTGGACGGAAAGGCGGCCACGTCACCTGCCGCGTAGATGTCCGGGTCCGAGGTCTTGAGGTGGTCATCCACGCCAATGCCGTTGTTGACCGCAAGGCCCGCCTTCCTGGCCAGCTCGGTATTGGGGACAATGCCCAGTCCCGCAACCACCACGTCGGCCTGCAGGCTGCTGCCGTCCGAGAGCTGCAGCAGGTTGTCCCCGCTGGCATCCTGCACCGTGACTCCGGGGCGCGCGTCGACGCCCCTGTCGCGGTAATAGTCCGTGACAAACGCCGACAGGCTGGCGGGAAACGCGCGCGCGCAGACGCCCTCTTCCGGAAACAGCATGGTGACGCTGCAACCGGCGTTGGCCAGCCCGGCTGCGATCTCGCTGCCTATGAAGCCGCCGCCGATGACGGCGACCCGCGCACCGGGCGTGGCGGCCGCACGCAGGCGCCGGTAGTCGTCCAGCGTGCGGTAATAAATGAACCGCTCGCCAAACGGCAGCGTGCGCGGCCGGCCCCCGGTAGCCAGCAGCAGCTTGCGCCGGTACTTCCAGCGATCGCCCGCCGAATCGGTGACGACATGCGTGGCCCGGTGCAGATCGACCGCGCTGCGCTCCAGCTGCAACGTCACCGCGGCCTGCGACAGCGGCCGCCAGATATCGTCCTCCTTGCCGTCGGCCCAGAGCGCCTTGCTCAACGGCGGCCGGTCGTACGGTGGATGCGCCTCGGCGCTGAGCATGCCTATGGTCGCGTCCGCGTCGGCCTGGCGCAGCGCCACGGCCGCCGCCGATCCGGCCATGCCGCCACCCACGATGAGGTAATCGAATTCCTGGTCCAAGACGCTCTCCTCCGTTGCCATGATGCAAATGTGTCCCAGTGCCGTGACTTGCGCGCCGCAACGGTCACAGCCGGCCGGACGGATCGGGTCCGCTTGCCGCTCGCAGGACGCTGGTTCAAACTTTTGATTCTCATGCGATCCGCATCGTTTCGCATTCCCGGAATGTTTTGGTCAACTATTCCATGAGGACCGCAAGGGTAATAGTTGACAATTTCAGTCAACATCCCTATAGCGCTGCCATGGTTATTCGAGCTAGACTGCGGCAAGCGCGATCAAGGCGTGAAGCTCGAATCACAATGAGGAGAACAATCCATGGACATGAACAGACGCCAGTTCTTTCGCGTCAGCGGAGCGGGCTTGGCGGCGTCCAGCCTGGTGGCCCTGGGCTTTTCGCCCACCGCTGCCCTGGCTGAAACCCGGCAGTTCAAGCTGGCCAGCGCCTCCGTCTCCCGCAGCACCTGTCCCTACTGTTCGGTCAGTTGCGG
>Ga0265293_10000599_pt1 | contig 84822 bp, 68 predicted proteins | sample Munlanlewell138R_FD_192505 | JGI IMG/M metagenome (GOLD analysis project Ga0265293, IMG submission 192505) | Leachate microbial communities from a municipal landfill in Southern Ontario, Canada - Leachate well 138R | ecosystem: Engineered > Solid waste > Landfill > Unclassified | place: Canada... | reverse complement strand
TATTCTTGATATTATTCTGTTTCTTTTTATCATACCAACATAATATCCCATAGCATAGTAATGCGAACACTATATCATTAGGTAATGTTTCTTCCCTATTATACCCCTTCCCACAGCTCCCAATAACTCTTTCCTTTGAACTTTGCGGCCGCTTCCCGCTTTGCGTTTGCATGTACACATCACACATTCTTTCACATTCCAAAACTTGAATAGTCATACACATTCGGTCCGTCAACCTAGCGGGGTCTGCGCTTGTCCAACGATTCATGGAGGGGCTATGGTAGCGGTAGGGGAAATAATAGAGCGCGGCATTGTCAAGCCCCATTTTTGATCCGGTTGTTATGGCGAGTTTGTGGGTTTCATGAGCGCGTCTCCCGACAAACTTGCATGGGCGTTTGTGGCTGAACGTAGCAACACGTAACACGAGCGACGGCGTACACGGGTACGGCGCAATTCACGGCCCATACTACTTTTATGAAACCCGAGTGTCTGAGCTGTTTCCCGGTTGCTCAATCCTTGCTTTTTAAATGTTTCCGGTTTTATACAGTCATCTCGTGTAAAATGGTGATGGGACAGTATGGACTCCTTCGGTTATTTGCTTAGAACTATTGTACCGAAGATCTCTGTGATGTCCTCTTTTGGGGAACCGGTTGCATTTCAACCTTGAACCCGCCGCCGATAAAAAAAATCCCGCGATTAGGCTGTACACTCAATTAGGATTGAGCAAAGCCTGCACCTCTTCGGTGTCAATATTCTCAAGGGTCACAACGGTTACGCCCGTATCAATGAGGGGCGGCACCTCTTCACCATGGAGCACGGCAACTGCCGCTTTCACTGCCTCATAGCCCATCTTAAAGGGATTTTGCACGATCAGTGCTTGGATAACCCCTTCGCGGAGGGCGCGCAACTGTTCTCCAGTCGCATCAAAGCCGATTAATTTAACTTGACCCACTTTTCCGGCTGCACGCAGGGCTTGCGCCGCGCCAATGGCCCCGGGTTCATTGGCGGCGAAGATACCCGCTAAGGCGGGATGAGCCGTGATCATGTCAGAGGTGACATTCATGCCGGTGCCTACGTCACTCTGACTGTAATTGGTGACGACAAGGGGCATTTCGGGAAATTCGCGGAGCCCTTCTTTGAATCCCTGCTCACGCAGTTCAGACGTGGCGGCTCCGGACACAAAGGGCAGCAAACCAACCTCGCCTTTATGATCAAGCAATTCCGCCATCTGCCGTGCCGCCATGCGCGCCCCTTCCACATTATCGGTAGCAACCAATGATTTGGGAAGATCCGATTTGACACCTGAATCAATCATGATCACCGGTATCCCGGCATTGACAGCCTGGGCTACCACGCTTACGAGGGCGTTTTCATCGCAGGCGGCGAGGACCAAGGCACTCACACGGCGGGTGATCATATCCTGCACAATGCTGATCTGTTGGGCAATTTCCGTTTCTTTGGGCGGCCCTTGCCATAGAATGGAGGCATCCACTTCCTGGCCCGCCTTCTCGGCGCCTGCTTTCACGGAAATCCAAAATTGATGGGCGAGTCCTTTGGGGATTACCGCAATCTCCAAGGCTTTCTTTCCTCCGTCTGCAGGCGCAGCCGCCGCCGATTCGCCCGGCGTTGTCGCCGGCTTGGTACAGGCTGCGAAGAGCAAGGGCACGATCACCATCAATAACCAAAAGTTTTTTTTCATTGTCGATTTCCTCAGCATAAATAAAGGGCGCTACACATAGGGACAACAATCGGGTTGTATACAGATCGAATAGAGCAATCTACCCTATCCTTTCACCGCACAATTAGCGAATCGCTTGGAAAAGTATACCGTAATAAGCGGAGACTTGCCTAAGTCATCCCGCGGGCAGCCTTCTTCAGGAGCAAGGGCATGATCATAGGAAACAGCAAAACCATATGGGCGTATCGTGACGCTACAAGAAGGCGGTCAGGATTAACGTGGAATTTGATATTGCTTGGTGGCGCCTCCGCTTTGCACTTCAACACCGATGGCGTTCGATTCAACCGCAATCAATCGGGCAGGTGTTCCCGGGATCACCTCGCCCACATAGACTTTTTTTAGATTAATGATAGCCAAGGCGTCCGGTTGTTGTTTATCGGCAGGCCGCAATACATTCAATCGGATATTATCGAGTCCAAGCATTTCCCGTTCGTGCATCGATAAACGGGGTAAACTTTTCATATTCACCTCTTGAGATGCTGTACGTGTTGCCGGCGGGGGAGGCGGCGGGGGCGAAGGATCCGGTGTGAACGCGGGAACTTGCGTTTGTACCGGTTCAGGTTCTACAACCTCTGCCCGGGCAACCTGCATCAATTCATTCACATCCGGTAAAGGATGTTCCTCTATAGCAGGAGTCGTTACGGGAGGCGGCATCGCGGGAGGCGCAGGCGGCGGTGTCACAGGCGGTGTTTCCGTCTTAACTTCGGGCAGGCGCAGCACTTCAACAGCTTGTTTGGGCGCCGGGGGCGGCGTCGCTTCTTGTACAACGGCAGGCTTAGGAACAGGTACAGGCTCTTTCTTCGCCGCAGGAACAACCGCAGGTGTGACAGCAGGCGGTTCCGGCTTTTTCACAGGCGCAGCAGGGGGCGCTTCTTGTTGCGCTATCATTTCCGAAGTATCAGCCGGTGCCTCGGCCGCCTCCCCTTGCGCAGAAAGAGGAAGGGTATAGGTATAGAGTTCGGAAGCAACACGTTTATCTTCAGTTGCTGCTGTTTCCGTCCTGTCCGGTTTCATTACCAGCCAAACACCGACCCCTGCGGACATGGCGGCGATGACCACGCAAAAAAATACAGCCGCCATGAGCGGGATCCACAGGCGAAGGGCAGTCGACTCTCTATGACCGGATCGGTGACCCAAAAGATTCGCAGCTGCATCCTCCGGCGACAAGGGAAAAAAGTCCTCTGATGAGTCTTTGCTCTGACTCATCTTCTCCTCTTCGAGTTTATTTAAGGCGTCTAAAATAGAACTCATGGACTCTTTTCATCCTGCACATAGGACTTCATACACATAAGCACTCCCTCATCATATGGATTCCGGTTCATGGGGCACCAAGGGCGTGCTGCCAAGGACAGGTACGGTGACCTCTCCTTTGTCGTAGGGATTCAAATCGATCTCGGGCACAGCTTCAGCGCCAATAGCGGGCAATTCACGAACCGTCATCAATGCCTGCACATCGGAAACTTCTGCTTCCGAGGAATCGCTTTCAGCAGCATGGGTCTGTGCGACCGATCCCGACGGCGGAGAGGCGGCTTCTTCGGCTGCACGTTCTTTGACCGCAGGCGGGAAACCATCTCCATCTGTCGTCGCCAGTGGAGCTGTGGCGTCCATAGGCAACAGACCGCTGTCAGACGGAAGGGGCGGCGCGATGCTTTGCAGATCGGTCCGTGCGGCAGGCTTCGGCGCTGCAACCGTCTTTTTGGGAGACGGCTGCTTTTTCGGCGCTGCACTTACTTTTCCCGGGGACGCAGCAACCTGTTGTTCTTGCGCCACTGCCGGTTCATCCAAATTGAGAGAAACACCTTTCCCATTTCCCGGCGTCAGGATGGGCGTCTCGGGCAGCAAATTCGCCAAAGCGAAACGTACCTGACGCCCCGCTTTACCATCAGCGTTTAATCCCGCCGCATTTTGAATCGCGCGAATCACGTTTTCCGTTTCCCGATCATAGGCATCGGTCGTATTTTCGGCGTCCAATCGACCCGAGTCGCGTAATTGCTTTTTCAACGCCAACACAGAAGCGCCACGCTGACCGGGCGTCAATGCCGCCGCTTCCGGCGAAGGATCAGACCACGGGACAAGATAAACACCCTCGTAGAATGCGGTGAATTCATCGGGTGAAACGGTAATACGTTTATTAGCGCCGGCGAGGAGCGTAACGCCTCGTTCGTTCATGCGAACCACGGCCATCCAAAAACTGTTGTCTTCATAGCCCATCTTCGCCAGACCAGGCAGATTGAGGGCGCGCATTTGCGCAAGATCGGAAGAGAGTGATTCACAGTCAAGCCCTTGCTCTTCAATATAAGCAACAAGATCGTCCGTATCCGCATCTTGTGGATAGTGTGCTGCCAAATCACGGTTCCAGAGGGCGATCAAAGTATCCAATGCGGCGTGCAATGTCCTTTCGCTATCAAGCGTCTCCAACAGAGGCGTGAGCGATTCATTCTCAAGGACGGTACCCGTCGCATTGAGACGTTCCATAACAAGATGGAGGGCGCTGTCCGCAGCGACCACAGCCGAAGGCGGCACTGAATCTTCCCTGCGCTCTGCCGTCACTTTGGGTAAGCCCGTCTCCGGTAGCTGTGCAGTCTCAACCGTAACACTATCGGAAACCAAATGGTTGAAGAGCCTTAATTCATGAACAAAACGATCCATGGAGCCCGACATATACCACGCCACGGCCACCACAAATAAGAAAAGTACCGCCAAGGATGGGGCGGGCAGCCAACGGCGCCAAAAAGAAGATTTCTCCTTCTTGGGCACAACGATCTGATCGCCCCGCAGTTCTTTCATGGCTTTTTTTACCAGCGCGGCCGTGATAATGTGTTGGTCCCGCGTATAGCCGATAAGCAGGCTGCGATCACAAATAGCGTTGATCATGCGGGGCACGCCGCCCGCCAGTTTATAGACTTTTTTGATGGCGCTCTTGGTGAAACCAATGCGTTTGCGGCCCCCTGCAACTTGGATGCGGTAGGCTATGTACTGCAGCGTTTCGATGGCGTTCAACGGCTTCAAATGATAGCGCGCCGTGATACGTTGATTCAGCTGGCGCAGCTCATACATCTTTAATTTTGCCGCCAGTTCCGGCTGTCCAATTAACACGATCTGAAGCAATTTTTCGGTATCGGTTTCAAGGTTGGATAAAAGGCGGATCTGTTCCAATACCATGATCGGCAGATTCTGCGCTTCGTCAATCACGAGCACGCAGCGTTTCCCGTGGGCAGCGGCATTGAGCAAATAAGCATTCAGCTCTTCTGTCAGGTCTAGAGCGCTGTCTGAATCAGATACAATCCCAAACTCATGATTGATCTTTTTCAGCAACTCAATGCTGTCAAGGAGGGGATTAAAAATGAAGGCAACTTCAATGCCCGAGTCCAATTGGCGTAACAGATTGCGGCTGATTGTCGTCTTACCCGTGCCGATCTCCCCTGTAATCAGCACAAAACCGCCGCGGCTTTTGATCCCATAACTAAGATGCGCAAAAGCCTCTTTATGCTTTTCGCTGAGGTACAAATATTTAGGATCGGGGGTCAGATTAAAGGGTCGTTCCCGTAGTCCATAAAATGATTCGTACATACCGCCTACCTGTTTTTCCCGGATCAGGATAATTTAAAAATACCGTGAGGACACACTTCTTCTTGTTTAACTTCAATAGATTAGCATATAACGGAAAAAAAAGCAACATCCTTCTTATCTTTGTCAACTATTAACCAAAATTTGCAGGAGACTTTTTACCGATAAATCGCCATTATTAATCCCCAAAAAACGATATACTTGGATTTTTTATAAGGTTAATCGCTATATATAGTAGCTATAAGACTAAATTTCTCTTCATGTAGAAAGCTCCCTATCTATGCTCTTTTAAATCCCGATTGAAGATTTGTTGAATTTTTTTATTTTCGTGATTATGTAAAGAATTATCTAAGATCGGTGGCCTGCTCACGCCTATATCGTTGCCGCTACACCTTATTTTCAACCCTTTCATTTCACCCTTCCTTTCCCAAGTGCTCATAGAAGTTGACACCTGAAAATATTTTCAGTATACTAAGAGCAAGTAGGTGTTGTGCTAAAAAAATGAGGAGAGTAGAACTTATGAAAATGCAAGAATTAGCAGGTTATGGAATTCCAACGGCGTTAAGTACCCAATGGCAAGAACAACAAGGCCCGGGGCTGTTGCCCCTGCAAGAGCAGGCGATCCGCAAGTACGATTTATTCGGCACAGATAATTTGTTGGTGCAAGCGCCGACGAGTTCAGGCAAAACCTTCATCGGCGAAATGGCTGCTGCCCACACGGTGCTCCAAGGGCGACGGGTCGTTTTTTTAGTGCCTCTGAAAGCCTTGGCGGAAGAAAAGTATCAGGACTTTCAAAAGAAATATGCTGCTTATGGGATGCGCGTCATTGTGTGTACCCGCGACCATCGCAATTTTGATCTGGCTTTTAAAGGCGGTGATTTCGATATTGCCGTGGCAGTCTATGAAAAATTTGAACGGCTCATTGTCTCCTACCCCGAACGCTTGCACGAAATAGCCTTGGTCGTTGCCGATGAATTGGAGATATTATCCGATCCGGAACGGGGCGTAACCATCGAACTGTTGCTGACTCGTTTGCTTATTATCGGCACACGGCTCATCGGCCTTTCTGCAGTCTTGGGCGAAGCGGAGCAACTCGCTTCTTGGCTGAAAGCGCGTTTGCTGGAACAAGACCGCCGCCCTCGGGAATTGCGCTACGGCGTATTGCATGAAGGGCAGTATCGCTATTGCGGACACAACGACCACAGTGAAGGTAAGGAAGAATTGGAAATGTCCCATGGTGAAACCACTTGGTCTGAAGTGATGACGAATGTGCGGCTTTTGGCAGAACAAGGAGAGCCCTGTCTCATTTTTGTGAAGGCGCGGCGAGAAGCGTGGCGGGGTGCAGAAGCATTGTCGCGTCGTGTATCCTTAGCTGCAGCATCAACCTGTATCGATGCGCTCCGTGCATTGCCGCCGACCCGATCGCGCAACTTGCTCCTGCGCATCTGCGAAACGGGAACGGCTTTCCACAGCGCTGATCTGTTGCCTGAAGAGCGGCGCATCGTTGAAACTGCCTTCCGATCCGGAGAAATCAAGATTTTAGTAGCAACGAATACCCTCGCAGCAGGGATGAATCTTCCTGTGCGCAATGTCTTTCTAAGCACCGACAAATGGATCTATGATCCTGATCTTGACCTCCCCTGGCGTTCGCCCATTACACAAGGCGAATTTGAAAATATGAGCGGCCGCGCAGGCCGTTATGGCTCGGGCTCAGAATATGGACGGGCTATCTTAGTGGCAGCGTCTCCTTTGGAACGGGATGCTTTATGGCAGCGTTACGTGAAAGGACAACGCGATGCTATAGCGCCGAGAATCGCCCAAAGCACGCTTGACGATTCCATTGTTCAGCTGGTTGCCTCGCGCTATTGTAAAAGCATGGGGGATCTGGAAGCCTTTTTCAATCAAAGTCTCTCGGCGCAGCCCACGCCGACCAATCGTTTCATAGGCGAAGAGATCCATTTCCGCTTATCGGCCGCCTTGCGTCGCTGCATCGAAATCGGCGCAGTGCAAGCCTGCGACGCCGACGCCGCCCTCTTTTCCATTACACCGGGCAGCGCCTTAGAAGGACTTAGTTTGAGCGCTTCTCCCTTTGGCCGGACCATCGCTGCAAAAGGTTTGTCCCTTGCTTCAGCCCGCATGCTGCGCCATTGGCTGCGCCTATCGGAAAATCGCGAATGGTATCCATTAGACTTCCTGCTCAGCTTGGCGATGCTGCCCGATGCAAGACTGCGCCAAGTGACCCTTACGCGCCGCGAATATGAATCAGGCGTCTACGTTAAACAAATGAAAGAACAAAGTGCTGCCCGAGAACTGCATACAGACATCCCAATCAACCGATTTCGTAATTGCCGCCTCATGCCTTATTACGATGAGGTACGCGCCATCAAAACAGCCCTCTTTCTTGAATGCTGGATGGAGGAAACATCCATGGAAGATATTGAAAACACCTACGATGTTTCAGCGGGGCAGATTCGTACTGCTGCCGATACCTTGGCATGGCTCGCAGACGGGGCAGCAGCCCTTGCCGACGCGCAAAACCTAGCCCCTTCTTTCGCCGAAGCACTGCGCCGTTTCTCCGAACGTATCAACCTCGGCATAGGCAACGCTTTGCTTGAAGTTGCCCGAGTCCTTCCAACACTCCCCCGCTCCGCCCTCTTTGCTCTCGACAAGGCGGAGTTAATCCATCCTAACCGATTGAAACAGGTGGAAAGTACGGTGTTGGAACAATGGCTCTCTCCTTCTCAGGCAGCGGCATTAAAAGCCTGGGCAGCGGCTCAGGATGCTTCTGAACAAGAAGATACACCGGCACAACACAACACGCCCATACTTATTATTGATGAGCGGCGCCCGGACAGTATTTGTATCAAGGACTCGAAAATAGCCCTTCAGAAAAAGCAATATCAATTGATCTTGGCATTGGCAGAACATCCCGGAGAATGCGTGGCGTATGAGGATATTTACCACCAAATTTGGGGGGATATCATTGTGGAAGACAACCAATTACATTATCAAAAACGAATTTTGACGCAGCGTCTCGCAGAGGTTGATCCAAGCTTTGCAGCGTATATCGGCACCATTCCCAAGCATGGCTTTGTACTGAAGCTGAAGGCAGCGCAGGTATCTATTATCAAGAAAAAAAGTCACGCTGCCTAAGCCGCAGGTTGAAACACAAATAGGAGAACCTCATACGGGGCGTGCCGTCGCGCGCCCCTTTACCTATTCCTCCTTCGAATTAGGCTAGAGAACGCTGCAAGGCTACCACCACCCCTTGAAGCTGCACCGCAGCTGCGGGATAAATGAAGGGCTTCATTCGATGGTTGGCGGGACGCAATTCCACCATATCAGAACGGGGATAAAAATATTTCACGGTGGCTTCGTCATCAATCAATGCAACTACTACATCGCCGGGCCGCGCTTTTACAGAACGGTCGACAATGATCACGTCCCCGGCTAGGATGCCTGCCTCGATCATGCTGTCCCCCGTGACACGCAGACAAAAGGCGTCCCGCTCCGCCAACCGGGACTGTACGGGAATATAGTCTTCAATATTTTCCATGGCGAGCAAGGGTTCCCCGGCGGCAACACGGCCGACCAAAGGCAACACGGGGCCTAAGGAACGGCGCAACAAGAACGACGCCTTTTCGGTGAGCCGTATACTGCGCGCTTTGGGGCTGCGCTCAATAATGCCCTTCTTTTCCAAGGTCTTTAAATGAGCATGCACGCCATTGGTGGAGGCGATACCAAAGTGGCGTCCAATCTCTTGGATCGATGGCGGATATCCTAAGCTATCGATGCAATCTGCAATATACGCCAATATCTCTTGCTGTCGTGCTGTCATCGGAGCAGCCATAGCTTTATTCCTTAACCGTATCGTAGCGTTGTTACTGAATATAGTTTCAGTATACGCGAAATGTGAAACCATGTCAAGAAAAAAAATCCTGTACTATTAACATTAGATGAGTGAGAATCTTTCTTTTGAAAACACCCTAAAAAGATGTATCATGCCTCTGGTAAAAGCAATTGCATACAACCTGCACATTCTTAAATAAACGCGGTATCAAGGAGTTGAACACGGTTATGAAACGAGTATCTACCCTATGCATTCCTCTGAGTCTTTGCCTTAGTATTTTTATGGTGAGCGCCTTTGCCGCAACTCAAGCGCCCTTTCATTTGAAAAGCAAGACCTTGTTAGAGCAACCCTCTCCCTTACGCAGCGCTTTTTATGTGCATAAAACCGGAACGGAAATGATGCGTTACGACGCACGCTCTGCAGACAACGGGCGCACGTGGACGCCGCAAAAACCGGAACCTGATTTTGATGGTTCATTGCCTAAAAACTATCGCCGTTTCTCCTACCCCGGATTTGTAGATCCGGAAACAGGTGCACTCCTCGCAGTACTCCTTGCCATGGATCGTGAAGACGTTGACAGAAATATCGACGAGCCGAAAGAAACGGCTACGGACAGTTATATCCGTTACCGTGTTTCGCTCGACGGCGGGCGCAACTTTTTATTTGATGAACCGGTCATTCAAGAAGGCGATTTTAATTTCAAACATCCCTTGGAAGGATTATATTTGGGGAAAAACGCCATCTTTCTCGGTGATTTGGGCTGCCGTCCTATACGTACCCAAGAAGGCCGCGTTCTAGTTCCCACGCAAATGACCCTTTTAAACAGTCAAGGCGAATTAGAAACCTATGGAAGCGGCTGGGATTATTACCAATGTCTCATGCTTATCGGCACTTGGCAAGAAGATCACCGCCTCGCTTGGACCGTATCGGAACCGATCCAAGCCGATCCTGACCGAAGCGTACGGGGTCTTTATGAACCTACCTTGGCGGAGATGCCCGACGGTCGAATCCTCTGCGTAATGCGCGGCAGCAACGGATTAAAAAAAGATGCTGCTTATCAGTTGCCAAGCCATAAATGGTATGCCGTCTCCACCGATGGCGGCGTCCACTGGAGCACTCCTGAAATTTGGCATTATTCCAATGGCCGGCCTTTTTTCTCTCCGTCCAGCATGTCTCAAATTATTCAACACAGCAGCGGCCGCTATTTCTGGATTGGCAATCTATGCCCAACAAATGCGCGAGGCAACGCGCCGCGGTGGCCGCTGGTCTTGGGTGAAATTGATCCTGAAAGCATGATGCTGATTGAGGACAGTGTCTTCCCCATAGACACGAAAGAAGACACAGACGTTGAAGGGTTGCAACTATCCAACTTCTACGCCTTTGAAGACCGTGAAACGGGCGACATTGTGCTGCCCATGCAGCGATGGACGCCACCGGAAAATTATCAATGGGTTATCTATCGTATGGGCGCCGACGCGGAGCAAGAGGAAGGCTGAGTTCCCAGATCCAACAAGCAACGCTTATTTTCCCGATACCATAGCAGCGGCAGGTATCGGGATTTCTTTGAGAATGTCGTCTAGCACCGCCTCGGCGGTGACACGGCGCAAGCGGCTTTCCGGATTGACAATCAAACGGTGCTGCAATACCGGTTTCGCCAAGTATTTAACATCATCAGGCAGCACATAGGAACGCCCGGTGACTGCCGCATAGGCTTGCGTAGCACGAAACAACATCATTGCCGCACGGGGACTGGCGCCTACCGTTAAATGGACGGAATCCCGTGTCCTCGCAACGAGGCGCAGCATATATTCACGGACCTTATCATGAACGAATATGTCACGCACCGCCGCCTGCATCATGATCAACGTTTGCGCATCCGTTACCCGCTGTACCTTATCAATAGGATGGTTCAAGCGTGTCAGTTCAAGCAATTTCGCTTCTGCGTAAAAACTTGGATAGCCCATAGACAAACGCATCATAAAACGATCCAGCTGCGCCTCGGGCAAGGGAAAGGTGCCTTCATGTTCGAGTGGATTTTGTGTCGCGAAAACAATAAAGGGCTGTTCCAATTTATAGGTCTGACCGTCAATACTGACCTGCCCTTCCGCCATGGCTTCCAAGAGCGCCGCCTGCGTACGCGGTGTGGCGCGGTTGATTTCGTCAGCCACCAATATTTGAGAGAACACCGGTCCCGGAACAAATTTAAATTCTTGTGTTTTCGGATTAAAAACGGAGACTCCCGTAATATCGGAAGGAAGCAAGTCCGGCGTACATTGAATGCGGTTAAACAGGCATCCGCTGCAAAGGGCAAGGCTTCGCGCCAACATCGTTTTAGCAACACCGGGCACATCCTCCATGAGCACATGGCCCCCCGCCAACACGGCGGCCAACGCCGTCTTGATCACGGGCGTCTTGTCGAGAATAACGGCATCCATCCCGGCGATCAAGGCTTTAACAGTCTGTCTAAAATCCGCCATGGCTTCTTATCCTTTCTATTACCAGCCGCGTGTGTGCATAGCGGCCATGGATTCGCGATCTGTAGCATGGGGCGGCGCAGGCGAAAGCGCTGCAATTTCCCCATATTCTTCCGCACTCAATCGAATGTTCAGACAGGTCAAGGTCTCCTCTAATTGTGCCAGATTTCTGGCTCCGATAATAGGCGCGGTCACGGCGGGATGCGCCATAGTCCACGCAGTCGCCAGCGCAGCCGGGGCGTAGTTATGCTTTTGTGCCCACGCGACAAAACGTTCCGCAACGACAGGATACGTGGGGTTATCGTAGCGCTGACGATACATCTCCGTTTCCGTGAGGCGCCCGGTTTCACCGCGCAAATACTTTCCTGTCAGCAATCCTGCGCCAATGACATTATAAGGAAACACAGCCAAATTTTCCTCAAGCGCCATGGGCAGCAGTTCCACTTCCGCCTGACGTTTAACAAGACTGTACATGGGCTGAATACATACGGGAGCGGCCAGGTTGTGCAAGGCGCAAAGCCCCAGCGCTTTTTGACACTGCCACGCGGCAAAATTGGAAATACCCACATACAAAACCTTGCCTTGCCGGACGAGCGATTCCACAGCGCGCAAGGATTCTTCCAGAGCTGTCTTGGTGTCCCAATGATGCAAATATAAAATATCTACGCGATCGGTCTTTAATTGTTTTAAAGAGCGATCCATGGAAAGCAGGATATTTCGACGGGACAAGCCTTGGTCGTTTCTGCCGCCGCCGAAGGGGAAAAAGATTTTGGTCGTGAGAATAATTTCATCGCGCCGATCTCCCAGCCAACGCCCCACAATGCGTTCCGTCTCGCCCTTATTATAATTGTGTGCACAATCGAAAACCGTGATTCCCCGATCAAAAGCATAATCCATCAACGCCCTGGATTCAGCTTCGTCGGCTTCATTACCGAAGGTCATTGTGCCCAGGCAAAGTGCTGATATTTCAAGTCCTGTCCGTCCGAAGGCTACATAATTCATGATCTGGGTTTACTCCTTTCCGGATTACAATTTGCATCCATTGTCCATTGTATATATCTTAACTGGTATCATTGCAACCGATCTAAGTTTATTTTCGGAGAAAATTATGGACACTTCCCCCTTTTCATCTGCCTATAGCGCGTATCGAATCACCGGACAATGCGCAAAAGAAAACAGTGAATTGATGGAGTCTGATCTACAGCATTGCTGGATGAAAGCGCGGTTTCCCGATTCACTAACCAGCGTTGAAGGGCATCGCATACGCATTATATCACCCGGATGGTGGAACCGACAGGCAGGCCCTGACTTCCAAAACGCGCAAGTCGAATTTAACGGACAGTTATGTACCGGCGACGTTGAAATCCATTCGGCAGCGCCCAATTGGTATAGCCATGGACACCAAAACGATCCTGCCTACAACAAAGTCATACTTCACGTGCTTCAACATCCACCGAGCGAAAACGTGAAGCCCGCTGTAACCGAAGCAGGCAAAACCATCGCTACACTTGTCATCCCCGCAGCACTGCTCCACAAATCTTCTATGGCAGAAATTGTTCCCGATCGCTGCGGACGCTGTGCCTCCTTTCTTCTCAACCACCAAGGCTCAGTCAACGGACTGGCCTACTTCTTGGACATTGCCGGAGAATGGCGCATACTCGAAAAGGCACGGCGCTTCCGTGAACGGGCGGAAAGAACCGATGCTGAACAAGCCCTATATGAACTCTTCATGGAAGCCTGCGGTTACGCCCAATTTAAGAAACTCTTTCGGATCGTTGCAGAATCGCTTCCCTATACCCGAGCTCGGCAAATCGCACAACAAAACCCTTTGGCTTTGGAAGCCTGTTTCTTTCGGCTTAGCGATCTGTGCCCCGAATCATGGAGCTACGACACGGAAATCCCAAAACATTATAGCGACATTTCGACCCTATTAAAGGAAACCATGCCCGGGTTAAAAAGTTTGAATTTACAGTGGCCGAAAAACCAAATCCGGCCGGCCAATGTGCCGGAACGGCGTTTTGCCGGTGCTGCACGTTTTTTGTCGCGTACAGCAGAGCGGGGGCTCCACAAAAATCTTGATTTAATTTGGAGACAGCAGAATACTCCCCTGGAACGGCGCCAAGCCATGGAGCGCCTCTTTGGAAAGGCAACCGGATTTTGGGCGAATCATTTTAAATGGGATGGCGAGCCCATGCAGAAAGCTACCGCTCCCTTAGGCATGGGACGGATTCGCGCTATTATTGGCAATGTATTCATTCCTGCTGCCATCGCATCCGCCAGTGGAGAAGAGAAAGAGACGGATTCTCTCCTCAGAAAGAATATACACAACTTTTTTATAGCACTGCCCAAAGAACCTGAAAACCGCATCCACCGGCGCATGATTGAATGGCTCAATTTGAAAACCAACGCACTGAAATTGAATTTTCGGCGGCAGCAAGGGCTGATGCAAATCTATGAAGATTGGTGTGCCCACAACCCTTCCTGCGACAATTGCTCAATCATGGCTTATATGCAGTCATTGAGCGATATCTAAGACCGCCGCCGCGCGCATGCTCCCCCTATGCAATCGCTATTGAAAAATAGTCGGTTGCGGAATCATGGTGACCATCGCACCGCCAAAATACCTATCATGAAAGGTCGTTTGCAGCTGTGCTTTGAATGCTTCCACCAGCTGCGGCTCTTTCGCAATATTATTTTGTCTGCCGGCTTTTTCTCGATATTTTTCAATATCAACTAATTCCTCGACTTGTTCAGGTTCGACACGCTCCAAAGAATGACGCGCCAAACCGGATTGCCACGTGAAACGCCATTTCCCCGAACGGATAGACTGCTTGACAGGATCTCCCATGACAGAGATAATTTCACGGATCCGCTGCTCTTCTAATAAATTGATTCCTTCCGCATAGTAGGGCAAAGGCGTCCCGGTAAGTGCCGCCAAGGTTGGCGCAACATCAATAAGCGATGCCGGTGCCTCATTCGTGATGCCCGGGCATCCCGGAATCCGAATAAACAGGGGAATCCAAAGCGCATCTTCGTGAAGACCGCGGGGATAAGCGTCAATTCGAGTATAGGCGTAGCGGCCCTGATCACGAAAATCAAAGCCATTGGTGGAGGTTAAAATCACGATCGGCGCTTGCTCCGGCGGCAAGGCTTCGAGACGCTCTAAAAACTGACCGAGCTGCTGATCCAGATAGTTTAAGGAGGCGTCATAAACATCAATAACCGAGGAATTTTTTCCGCGCCGCATATAAGGTGAGCTGTAACGGGACAAGGCTCTCGGCTCTGTTAAATCCCGCACACGCACAAATACAAATTGCTGCACATGGGCATGGTCGACGATCCAGTCTCCCGCTTTTTTCAAGGTCACCCGTGCGCCAGCCGGCACCATCCGATAGGGAGAGGTGCGTCGGGAATCTGTGTAATAGGGCAGTTCCATGGGGATGTGTTCATCGAAAAGATCAAAGCCTTTTTCGAAACCCGAACCATAGGTCAAGTCATGGACATCTTGCCCCTGCCCCTCCGTAAAGGCCGCTGTCAGATAGCCGCAACCTTGAAACAATTCTGCAAGGGAGCATACGTTATGGGGCAACCCTTCGCCCGGAGCAAAGGGGAAATTATGACTTTGTGGTGTTAAGCCGGTGAGCAGACTCATCACGGCAGCTCCCGTATCCGGAGAAGGCGTATACACTTCTTGACAAAGGATCATGTCTGCCGCGCTGCGTTTAAGATTGGGCGTCGTATTGCGGTTATATCCGTAAATGCTCATGTGAGCGGCACCCATGCCCTCTGCAACCAGAATGACCACGCTCGGCTTTCGCGACAGCTGCGACAGATTCTGTGCGCCGGGCCCATGTACCATAAGAAAGCGATTCAGGTTTTCCGGAGGCAGCACGCCCAAGCGCTGCCGCAAACCTTTCGGATTCCTCTCCATCCAAGAAAAAGTGAGGTTCACCGTGTCGGTGGGAATCTCACTTCGTGCGATAGCCTCTTGCGTCCATCCCTTTCCTGAAAAAACCACTTCGCGGGTCAAGCTTGCCGTGGGCTGCGCTTCTTCGGGAGGCATGGCGTCGGTCAAGGCAATGTTATAACTTTCGACGATGATATAGACCGATTCCGGGAAGTCTTCTTCTTCCGAGGGCGGCGCGCAAAGAAAAGCCAATTGATCGGTGTCCCCATGATCCATGGGGATGATCATCCGCTTGTGTTCCGGCACCACATAGGCTTCTGTATAGGCGTGTTCAACGGAAACAGGCGCTGCTTCCACTTGAATCACTTCGGATCGCGTATTCACCGCGCTTAAATAATGGTAGATGCTGCTCGGTATGAGCAAGGAAATTAACAGCGCAAAGAATGCCCAGCGCAACACAATAGTTCGGCTCGTTTTCTCGCCGTAAACGGCCGCAAAAAAACTCATGAGTCGAAAGACCAGCAAGACCAAAGCGAAGACAGCGAAATGCGCCAAAGGCTCAAGCTTTTGGATGGAAGGATAGGGAATCTCGAATTGAAACCCGAAAAGAGAAGGCAAAAGGATAAGTGCGGCGCCATGGGATAATAAGTCGCACACATCCAGACTTACCGCCTTGGTAGGGCGAATAATCAGGAGCAGCACCCGATAATAAATTTGTGCGGCTGCATAAAGAACCGCCACAACAACGCACGCCCAGAGCCCCGCTTCAAAGCCGCGGATGATCCCAAAATCAAGCAATAGTGCCCGAGACCAAAGCCCGACAATGCACGAGGCAAAGGAAAGAAATAACAGGGCGAGCGCAGTCAGCATAAAAGGCTCCTCCTCCTTTGTTTGAGCGCGATCTCCATGTCCGAATCCATTGAAACAAACAGCCCTTTTGTTTCAATGCCGCGTTGCAGCGCCGTCTCTGCCCTTGTTAAATGGCTCAATAACAAGGGGAAAAGGCAGCTCGCCTGCCCCATCGTATATAAGACAAGGTGATCCACTTTTACTCTAAATACCCAAGAGAGTTTGAATTGCACTCTGTATTAAATTTCAGCCCTTAATACAGAGACAACTCCAATGCGTTCACATGCAGTATATGGTCAGTTTATAGTAAAACAAAACATTAAAGAAAAGCAATTCCTACTTTGAGAAACACAGTGAAGTTCTTTTTCCATCCCCTTGCTTTAATTTCTGCAAAACAGATACCATGTCCTTTTGACGAAAGGAGTTTCTTATGCGTTGGATATGTTTATTTGTAATGATCATGAGTGTTGTTGTGTTGCCGGCTCAGAGCTCAGAAGTTTTTTTCCAAGCTCACCGTGGCGGCTTAAAAGAAGTGCCCGAAAATACTTTGGCTGCCTATCGATACGCTTGGGATCTGAAGGCTATCCCGGAAGTGGATATCTGCGCATCAGCCGACAACGTCATCATCTGTATTCACGATGACACCTTGAAGCGCACCACCAATGCTGATGTGAATCAGGATGTGCCTGTGACCCGGCTGACTTTTGAGGAAATACGCCAATGGGACGCGGGAAGCTGGTTCGCCCCTGAATATGCCGGCGAAAAAGTGCCTGCCTTGGAAGAAGTGCTCCAAGAAATGGCGGTTCGTAAAGAGGCGCAGATTTACTTGGATCTTAAAAAGGTAGACTTGAAACAATTGGCGGCTATGATCGCCCATTATGATGTGGCGGAACGAGTCATCTTTTGCCACAACAAAATCGAATCCTGCCAAACCATGCATGAAGCCGTTCCCGGACTGCGTACCATGCTCTGGATCGGCGGGAAAGTGCCCGATATCCAAAAGAAATTCCGTAAAGCCCACGAAGACGGCTTCAAAGGATTGGATCAGGTTCAACTTCATTTGCATGCCGCTCCGGAAAAAGACGAAGGCATCAGCTACTTGATGGAAGAAGCTTTCTTGAAGGAGGCCCTCGAAATCGCAAACGAAGCCAAAATAGATCTTGAAGTGCTGCCTTTTGAATTCGATTGCACAAGCTTAGCAAGCTTACTCGATGTCGGTATCCGCTGGTATGCAACCGATGAGCCTAAACGCTTTGTCTCTTGCGTCGACCAATGGCGTGAGCACAATCCCAACGACGCAAAATAAACATCCATTCTATTTTTCCTTGTCCGCTAAAAGGAAAGGCGTACAGATTTGCGCTATCTCGATCACTCGACGAGGCGTTTTATACGATGCCAATAGCTGACCGTCGTTTGTGGATGCGTTGCCTGTTCGCCTACCCCTTCTAAAATAACCGAGTAGGTTCCGGGAAAGCCGCCATGCTCATAGGGCAGCTTGAGCTTGGGACCGTTGGCTAATGGATCGGCTTCCGCCTCGTAAAAGACCGCCGGCTTCAATGCCTCTCTCTCAGAGATGAGCAATACATTGTCTCCATAGGGCTCCCCATGGAACATGGGGTTGGTGTGGGCGTTGACTCCCAAAAGCCAAGGGCCGTAAAAAATCGCCGCTTCTTGAATGGCATCTTCGCCCAAGTCCTTGATACGGATCGCGCTGTTATCGCGTGCGACAAAACGGAGGTTGCAGAGCAAGCGTATTTCCATCGTATCACCCGCTTTCCAGATCCGTTGCGTCGTATAATACCATCCATCTTCAGCGCTTTCTTTTTCGCCCGACTGCTCCCGAACAATATCCTTTTTCGTGTCCTGCATCGATGCTTCCCCAGCAACAACTTTACACGCCATGGAATGCGCCCAGCTAGGGAAGCGAATCCCCACGGTAAGGGGTGTTTCCGGTGTCGCAGAGACAACCATTCGATAAGCAAGTTCTGATGTGTGTAAAGGCTCCATGTGAAATTTAAAATTATCGCTACCCCAGAAGCCTTCGCTGAACAGATGAACACGTACTTCCGGTGCCGACACTTCTTTCGGCTCAGATGGCACGACAGTCACCACGTGATCTAACACGTCGCGGAAGGCGCGCAGTCCGTGCATGGTGCAGCACCACCAAGCCCGTGCCGCCCCCGGATGAGGTACATAGCCGTAAGCGTCGAAGCAGCGGTGCCCGAAATCGCCGGTCTCGAATTGGCTGCCATACAAGCTGTTATACAGACATTTTTCTGCACGCGCTCCATAATCCTCTTTGCCTGTAGCCTGATAGAGCTGCAAGCACAAGCGCACGAAATCAGCCTCACTGCAGCCTTCGTCGCGGTTGTACGTATCGTCGAAAAACTCGAGCAGCCCGCCGTTGACCTTCACCGCTCCTGCATCTACCATATCTTTGAAGCGCGTCTCCACAGCGTCTAAAAGCGCCTGTTCTCTCGTACTTTCGTAAATCAGCATATGACCGCGCAGCGTCGTCAGATAGCCGTGGGTATGCTGCACGCCCCGTTCTTCCAAGAAGCTTTCCATCTGCCGTGCTGCATCTCGATATTTCATATCACCTGAAGCACGGGCAAGCAGTTCCAATCCTTCATTGAGTTGGGTGAAACAAATGAAACCATTGGCAGCCTTGCCCTTGACCCGCTCACGGACTTCGGGCGTCGAACAATCTTGAAAAACATGTAAGAGGAAATCTCCCAAACGCAACGAGGCATCTAAGACTTCTTCTTTATCGGGAAAACGACGCTGGTATTCGAGCAGGCCCGTCAGGAGCCGGCCGTTGCCCCACAGTAAGGCCATTTGCGCCGGCCCTATCTGTGCCGCGTCGAAAGATAAAGACGCCGCGCCGAAGCGACCATCTTCCCGCTGGTGCTGCAAAAGGGCCGACACCAGCCTGTGCAGCCGCGCAATTTCGTCGGGATCCTTCGCCATTTCCGCCACAGCCCCCACATATCGCCCGGATATATCGCCGCTGAACTCATCAAAACGCCGGGGATACTGAGGGTCCAACTTTACATCAGCGAGAATGAAGTCGTCAGAGAAGGAAGGTTCTGTCTGCTCTTGGAAGCGTTGAAAGACGAGGTTAATGCGTGCTTGCAGGTCACCGCCCGCCTCCATCTGTGCGAAGAGCGCGCCGGGCGCCCCAAAACACAAGAGACTAAAAATAAAGAAGCGATACATGGATCATACTCCTATCGGTTGAGTTGAGGCGCGTTGATACAGTTGCTCTTTCACAGGAGAAACATTTCTCTGTGTGCCTATCCGATTTACCTTATCATATACACGGCGATCAACAAAATCTTCTGAGCGATAGGTGTTCTTAGGTGGCGCAACGAAAGACAGTACTTGTTAGCAGCCGTTGCGATCCATTTTTGATTCCAACACGTTCCGGTTCACTTTCTGTGCGACCAATTCTTCGCTATTTGAGTTGTTCAAGAATATCTCCGGCTTTTTTCTTGTTTCATAAACAGAAGTCCTGTTCCATTACATTCATGCAGGAATCACAATTCGACGACCTTGCCCGCAGCACCGATAGCGGACGCAGACAGAAAACAAGCAGACCATAAAAATAGGATAGGGGCAGCCATGCAATTTGATGAACGAGAAATTCGCCTGATCCTCGACAGACATTATTCCACCTGCGATGGATTTGTTGCCGTATTGGAAGAAATTCAAACCAGCTTCGGCTATCTCCCGGAACCGGTACTCCGTAAAGTGGGTGAACTTACCGGCCGCTCTATGGAAGATATCTATGAAGCCGCTTCCTATTACCCCTCCTTCACGCTGGAACCCCGGGGACGACATCATGTCTGTGTTTGCACCGGATCAACGTGCCATGCCAATGGCAGCGTTTTGGTATTAAAGAAGCTGGAAGAACAATTTAAGGTTAAGGCGGGCTCTGCCTCTGCTGACGGTCAAGTCTTTTTAGAAACCACCAACTGCCAAGGGATGTGCGACATGGGGCCGATCGTTGTCGTTGACGGTATCTACCACTCGAAAGTGAAGGAAGACTCTGTGTCGAAGCTTATTGATCGTATCAAAGAGGAGGAGTCGCCGAAACCCAGCGTAGAATAACCCACTCCTTCCCACCCCGCCTTTCTCTTCTATGCGATGAGCCCCTCAACCCGCCCATAAACCCTTCTCTCCGTGAAAAGTAAAGGCCCACTAAAGCCGTGTATTCCGAATTTATTTGGGCTTCGCTGAATGGTTACGTTACAATGTTTTTCCAGAACTTCGCCTTGTATGGAAGATAATACCGTGTCACAGTAACCGCTCCTTCAGTGGACTGTGCCGCCGTGGCCGCATATGAGGATACGCCGCTAGCGGCGTGCAGCAGTGTAGTGCGCAATACCCATCCACGAGGCGTTATTTTCGATAAGGGAACGGCGCTTTTTCCGGAAAGAACACCATGATAGAAGCAAAAGGACTCACCAAATATTTTGGCCTTGTAGGCGCACTTCAAAATGCCTCCTTTACAGCAGGCAAAAACGAAGTGGTCGGTTTTTTAGGCCCTAACGGCGCCGGTAAGAGTACGGCAATGCGTATTTTAACAGGCTTTTTTCCTGCGGGAAAAGGAACCGCCCACATTGACGGTATTGAAGTGCATGAAAATCCCTTGGAAGTAAAACGTAAAATCGGGTATATGCCTGAACATGTGCCCCTCTACGATGATATGACTGTTCGCGGCTTTTTAAATTTTGCCGCCACCGTGAAAGGATTACGAAAAAAACAGCGTAATGAAGAAGTGGAACGGGTGATGGCCCATTGTGGCCTGGAACCTATGATCCGGCGCATGTTACGCAATTTGTCGAAGGGTTACCGGCAGCGGGTCGGTCTGGCGCAGGCCTTGTTGGGCAGTCCGCCTGTGTTGATCTTGGATGAGCCCACCGCAGGCTTGGATCCCGCACAAATCGTGGAAATCCGCAATCTAATCAAAGCCTTAGGCAAGGAGCATACCGTCCTGTTAAGCACCCATATCTTGCCTGAAGTCAATATGGTTTGCGACCGCGTCATCATTATTAATCGGGGTCATATTGTGGCGCAGGAAAGTATGGACCGCTTTACTGCCTCGGGTCAACGCAGCCTTGAAGAAGCCTTTATGACCGCAGTCAGTACCGATTCCATTGTTGGGGAGGTGCGCTCATGAATCGTATCCTCGCTGTTTTCCGCAGAGAATTTACCGGCTATTTCCTCACGCCCGTAGGCTATGTTGTGACCGGTATGTTTGCCGTTATATCCGGTATCGCTTTTACGCTTTCATTGATCAGCTACGCGAAAATGTCCATTTCGCCCACCGATTACGGCTACAACACAGTTCCCGATCTAGGCGAAACTTTATTAAGCCCCTACCTCGTCTTTTGCGGCATGCTCTTCATGTTTCTAAGTCCGCTCATTACGATGCGCATGATTGCGGAAGAAAAAAAGAGCGGCACCATGGAACTCTTATGGACATGGCCCCTACGCGATCGCGACATTATTTTCGGCAAGTACCTCGCAGGACTCGCCATGCTCCTTGTCATGCTCTGTGTGACGGGCGTTCATTTGGCATTGCTGGGCCGCTTCGCCCATGTGGAACCAGCCATTCTGATTTTCGGGCTCCTCTCCGTCTTTCTCATGGGCGCCGCCTTCGTCAGTCTGGGACTCTTTATCTCCACCATCACGCGCAGCCAAATAACGGCGGGCACAACCACTTTCGGGCTCAGTCTTCTATTCTATGTGGCAGGTAATCTGGGCGAACATATGCCCGCTGTCAACCCGGCCCCATCAGCTTGGCCTGAACTGTTACGCAGTGTCATCGGCGCGCTCTATGCCGTGATCCGCGGTCTGATCTTGGAATTACCCGTCGATACACACGCAGGCGAAATGGCGCTGGGCGTGGTCTACCCCAAAGACATTGGCTATTATGTTCTTTTCAGCGCCTTCTTTTTATTCTTAAGTTTCCGTGTATTTGAGAGCAGGAATTGGAGGTCCTGACCGTATGAAAGCAATGCGAAATTTCTTCGGCTGGTTTGGACTTATCGCCTTAGCCGTCTCTCTGAATTTACTGGTATGGACACAAGAATTCTTTTCCGTGCCGGTTTTGGCACCCCTTGTCACCGCTTTAGTCTTAGGCTTGGGATGGCTGATCCTGCTCCTCTTGAGTCTGCCGGGCCGTTCCCTTTTGGAAGACCGAAGCACAGGCGGCATCGGCATCCTTTTCAGCAGCACCATTTTCCTGGGCATCTGTATTGTGCTCTATCTCTTCCTTTCCTCGTGGCAAGCTTCCTGGGATCTTACCAGTGAGGGCCGCCGCTCATTGGCGCCCCAGACCATTCAGGTGCTGCAAGCCATGAACACGGAAGTGACTGTCTATTGCTTTTTCCAATTAATCGATGATGAACTCGTTGCCATTGCCCGCGATAAAACCCTTCGTTTTTTGGAGCAATGCCAGCGCTATACGCCCCTTTTAAAGGTGGAACTCCTCGATCCCTCCCTAGACCGTGCCCATCTGGAAGCGATGAGGGTCACCCATATTTCCGTGCAGGGAACCATTGTCTTAAAAAGCGGCGACCGGCAGCGTGTCATCACCTTGAGCGGCGGCAGTCCCCGCTTGGAAGAGCGGGACTTTACCAACTCCCTGATCAATGTGCTCCGAGAAAAAGAGTCCATGGTCTACTTTATGACCGGACACCAAGAACGCAGCCTCATGGATGAAGATCCGCAACAAGGAGGCAGCATGTTGGGCAACCTGCTCCACGGCGAATCCTATATCCCCTTACCTTTGGCAATAAAAATCAGCGATCCCGAAATTCCCATGGATGCCGATATCATTGTCATCAATAATCCTTTAATGGATTTTCACCCCGTCGAAATTGAGCAACTGAAATTGTTCATGCAACGGGGCGGCCGTCTCTTAGTGTTGATTGAACCCTGGCGCGCAACCACAGCGGGACAAGGTGTTGCCGACCGTATCTTTGCTTTTTTTGAAGAGACCTTCGGCATTGTTATCGGTACTGATCTCCTTTGCACAGACGCTTCGAATACGCCGTTGCAAATGGAATTGACTGTGAATGACGCGCCCTTCGAGAAGCTGGATGAGGAAGTGGGCGCCTATAGAGGCTGCTTCAGTCTTAGCCATCCCGTGACACGAAGCTTTGACCAAAGTCTCTTGCTTCAATCAGTGCGCAGTGTTTCTCTGACAGAATCGATGCCGGAACAGGTGGCAGCCGTGGAATTGCTGCGGAGCACACCGGATTATTGGGCGGAAAGGGACATCGAAAAATTGCTGCAAACACGGCAGGCAAAATGGGATGAGGGCGAACGGAAAGGACCCGTGCCCATCGCTGTTGCCGCCGTACTTCCTGTGAATCCAAGCGACAACCCCCAAGGCCGTTCTGACGGACGGATCCTTATTGTAGGCGATGCAGACTTCGCTTCTAACGGCAGCCTTATCGTGCCCGGACACCTCAACTTCTTGCTGAATTCTTTTGCTTGGCTTTCCGAAAGTAAAGATTTGATTGCCATGCGGCCAACGGGCCGAGAAGCACAACCCTTACTCTTGAACGCACTGCAAGAACGCACCATTGCTTGGATCTCTATTCTGTTCACCCTCCAACTCGTCTTGGTCGTCGGCATTGTGGTTTATTTTTTCAGAAGGCGTCATCAATGAAACTTCGTCAGAATCTTATACTCGTTTTTATATTGATCCTTCTCCTAGCGCTCTATGGGCTTTTTCAATACAGCCAAAAACACCGCTCGGAGCAGCAAGTATTGGCAAAACAGCTTTTTTCATTCGCCCCGGAATCTATAACGCAACTGTCTATCGCTCGTATCGGTGAGGCGCCCTCCGAGGCGGAACGGGTCACGGAAGACTTATGGCATATTACCGAACCCAACGAAACCATCACTCCCTTTCACGCCATGTGGAACCGCGTTGCGCTCCATCTTGCCAATTTGATGAATGAACACACAGTCGCCGATTCACCGCAAGATCTCAGCTCTTACGGCTTGGATATACCTGCGTTAACGATTCGTGCGGCTTTGGCGGACGGAAACCATTTAGAGATGGTTTTTGGCGATTTGGAACCCTCCGATCGTTTCCGTTACGCCCGATTGAACTCGGGGCCCCTTTTTCTCGTGAGTAAAAACAGTTTCTTTGAATTAGACCGAAGTCTCTTTGATCTGCGTCATCGCTATCTTGTGGAAAATCGAGAAGTGCCCTTGCTCAAACTGGATTTTGCATGGATTTGGACCGAAGCCGCCGCGGAAAAAGACGGACACCCCATTGAGCCCGGACAAGAAAGCACTGCCATTATTGTTGAGAGAAGCGATCCGCAAGCGCCTTGGCGTGTGACTGCGCCTTTTGAAGCATCTGCCCATTATGAAAAAGTGGAGGCATTGGCGGAAGCACTGCAATTCGCAGTCTGTAAAGCCTACGTGGACACACCGGAAAGCCTGTCCGATTATGGATTGGATCCGCCCCGAGCACGCATCAGTTTTCAAGATGCTAATGGCGGCGAGATGCGCACTGTATTCGTAGGACTCCCCGATGAAAGCCCTGAAAGCAAAGGATTATTCGTGCAGGTTGCCGGTCAGCAAGCCGTCTCCATCATTGAAGATCCGCTCCACACCCTATTCCCTGTGAGCGTTTCGGAATGGCGCGATCTCCGCCTCTTAACGCGTCGGCTCACCGACATTGCCGAGCTCCATTATAGCCGAGGCGATACCCAGCTTAGCATGGAACGGAGCGACACAGGCTCTTGGCAGATCACCGCGCCACCATTAGAATCAATCAACGAATTTGCGGTCAACGCCTTTTTACGGTATATCAAAGAGGCAACGGGTAATGAATTCATGGATGATCCTGCTGTGGAAGCCGCGCTGCCCGCACCGGAAGCGGTCATAAGCCTGCGCTTCGACAATGATGAACACTCCGAGATTTTGCTCTACCCGGGCAAGGAGGCGGGCCATTATTACGCGCGCCAAGATAGCGGCGGCATCGTGTCCTTAGAAGGGGTTGCCGTTAAAATGTTGTTGATTGACGCCGATACCTTCCTGTCTATGGAACTCTTACGCTTCAACAAAAATGATCTTAGCTCCTTTCAGCTGCATTTTGATGCCGTGGACTATACGCTCGTGAAGCGTCATGGCGTGTGGAGCGCTGTCGCGCCGGCAGGCTTCCAACTTCAAAACCAGAGCGATGCGGAAAACTTGCTCAGCCTCTTTTCCCCCTTGAAAGCGGAAAGCATCGTGGAAGATGTTGCGGACGACCTGAGTATCTACGGGCTGGACACACCTCTTTTCTCGATTGAACTCGGCTTTGAAGAGCAACCAAACGCGACCTCACCTAAACACCGTGTTACTATTGGTTCTGTGTGCCCCGACAACGCCAGCGAACGCTACGCGCAATGCTCCACCCGTGCCGGTGTATTCACCCTAAGCCAAGAAGTGATGGACAAGATTAGAGAGCTCATGCGCGGCTTTAAGCAGCCTTGATATCTTTGGTCTGCCGGAAAGGCGTAAAAGATGCAGAGATCTTTTAAACCATGAAACTCATTGCTCACGAACAAGTCCAACATCGCAGTGTTACCCATACCTTTGATGATGCGTCCTGGCGGGGTCTACTATTTGTGGGGCTTGGTTTTTGTTTCCTCGCCCTGTGTATCGTCTTAATAAAGCGCGATGATCTCGCCGGTATTGCAGCGATCTTCCCGCTCCTGCTCGGATTGATATTTCTTTACTGGACTTGGGTGCGCCGTAAAAACAATAACCAGTCTTGGTTTATGAAAGTTACGCCCGACGGACTCTATCTGAATATGGATTACTGCGACGGTTATCCGGTCCGTGAAGTATCGGGCACAGTACTCTTCGTCCCGCAGCCTTGGGTGGCACGTCTCATACCCGTCCGGGAAGTGTTGGTCTTGCCCCATCGCTTCGGCATAACACGCCATCATTTTTCTTGTCTTGATGTGGTCTGTCATTACGCGCTGCCGCAGCCTGTTGTGGAAGCAATCAGCAAACGAGAATCTGCCTTTAAAAATGCGGGGAAGTCGGGGCCCTACCCGCTAAGACGGGTAGGACAGCAACGCTTGCGCTTGAATTGGGGCTGGGTACAACCCGGCGCTCAAGAGACCATTACACAACTGACCGAACAGTATGGGCACACCAAAGAATGTATGATTGTTTTCCCCGATTGGAATTCTTTAAGTGACGTGCAAAAAGAAGCGTTTTTGGATGAACTGTGGCGCATGGGACTCCTTGCAGCATGTATAACCCTTGGCCGCGAATACTATCGCCGCTCAAGCAAAGAAGTGCGTCAACTCTTGGAAAGCCGTAATGCACCGCCGTCCTCTACAGAAGCCTAATCAAATAAGGCAGTCGCAAATTCTTTCGCATTGAAAGGCTGCAGATCCTCAATGCCTTCCCCCACACCAATCATCTTGATAGGAATGCCCAGTTGCTTATATATAGCGATAGCCATACCGCCCTTCGCAGTACCATCCAGTTTGGTCAATACAATACCATCCACTTTTAAAGCGTCGGTAAACTGTTTTGCCTGTTGTAAGCCATTTTGACCGGTCGTAGCGTCCAATACGAGCAAGACCTCATGGGGCGCGCCCGGCTGCCGTTTCCCGATCACGCGATGCACCTTCTTCAGTTCTTCCATCAAATTCACTTTGGTGTGCAGTCTGCCTGCCGTGTCAATGATAACGTTATCCACCTTACGCGCCATGCCGGCATCCACCGTATCGTAAGCAACGGCTCCCGGATCGGCTCCTTCTTGGTGGCGTATGAGGCCGGCTCCCGATCGCTCCGCCCAAATGGCAAGCTGTTCCGCCGCCGCCGCGCGGAAGGTATCGGCAGCCCCAAGCAAGACCGAGCGCTTTTGCTGTGCGAGAATGTAGGCGATTTTACCGGCTGTTGTTGTCTTACCGGAACCGTTCACGCCGGCAACCAACATTACGTGAGGCTCCCCGTCACACTGCCAGTTGCAATCGCCTTCATTTTGAGATAATAGCGACGTAATCTCCTCTTTGAGAATCTCCAAGAGGGTTGACGTTTCTTTAATCCCTTCCTTTTTCATGCGATCCTGCAAATCACTGATCATCTGCAGGCTTGTTTCCACGCCAACATCGGCACCAATCAAACTTTCCTCAAGCCGCTCAAAGAGTTCTTGATCGAGAACGGTATGCCCGGAAAAAATTCGTTTGATGCCGCCCATCAAACCGTTTCTTGTTTTACCTAAACCCGATTTAAGTCTGGAAAAAAAACCTCTTTCAGACACGTTATTCACCCTTTCATCTTGTTAATGAATTCCACCGTCGCCCCATACATGCCTTGTCCCCTTTTTACCTATCCCGCCCTTTAGAAGGAGGAAACCCGATAGGCAATGGATTGATGGGTTATGGAATTATACGTAGAGCCGCCGCTAATATGGACGGTGCCATCGGCATTGAATGTGGCAGAACCATAACAAGGGTAGTACTCGCCGTCATATAAGAACGCGCCATTATTCCAATCTGCGAGCAACGCCTGTTCTTGTACAATCAGCTTGCCGCGCATCTCCACATCATTATTGATTTGCGCAACAAAATATTTCGCATCACCTTCAGTCTGGAGTAAGGCCGCTCCTACAAAACGCTGTTGTGTGCCATGCCGTTCATATAAAGCATAAACACCGTCGCTCCAGCCGCGACCCGACAAGGGTTCCATGCGCACCGTCTCCGCGTCAGAAAAAGAAGGAAAGGAAGACATCAAGCTTTGGAGCATCTGATCGTAGTTATCACTTTCCGGTCCCTGCCAAAAGCTTTGGGCAGACACACGGAGGTCTTGGCTGCGCCCGTAGTCCGGCGTCGTCAATAAAGAGGAAATACGGCCTGCATTCAGACCGAGCCACAATAAAATCAACAACCCCAACACGGGCAGCGCTGTGGTCAACAGCATGGACCGTGACGACAGTTCCTTCTCGGTATTCAGCATCTGATCTGCAGTAAGGCGCAAATGTCGTTGGTCACGAAGATTATTGCCGCAGGTCTTGCACAATAAAGTGCCTTCCGGATTTGTCGAGCCGCACTGGCTGCAAACGGCATCCGCCTCAATACCTTCTTTGTATTCTAGTGGTTCAAAGGGTTCCATCGCCATTTGGTTCACTCTTTACTAATTGCATGTTTCTGTCAATTAAATCAATTGCCGCACAAACACTATTATGTCCTATTTGGTTCTAAATATCAACCTCTGCTTAAAGATTTACAAAAATAGTTAAGTGCATAGGCGCAATTCATCCTGTCAAAACTTATGCTATACTCTCAGCATAATATTCATGCCGACTAAATGCCGGACCGTACTATTCCCAAAACCTGAAAAAAAGACACAGAATATGGCCGACATTCCATCAGAACAGGATCAATTCTATATGCAATGCGCCCTGCAAGAAGCGCAGCGCGCCTTGGCGATTAACGAAGTGCCCATAGGCTGTGTGATTGTCCACGAAGACCGTATTATTGGCTGCGGATACAATCAACGGGAATTGTTGCAGGATCCTACAGCCCATGCGGAAATACTCGCTATCAAAGAAGCAGCCCGTCATCTGGGCAGTTGGCGCTTGGAAAATGCGCGGCTCTATGTTACTTTGGAACCGTGTCCCATGTGTGCCGGAGCCATCATTCTCTCGCGTATAGAAGCCCTATACTTCGGAGCCTATGATCCCAAGGCGGGCTGCTGCGGCTCCCTCATGAACTTGCCCGCCGATAAACGTTTCAACCACCGCCCCCAAATGATGGGCGGTGTTCTTGGCGAAGCATGCGGTGATTTACTCCGTTCTTTTTTTCGTTCTATCCGAGAAAAATCCAAAGCCCATAAACTTTCCTATGAGCAATGAACAGGGCATCCCGATTCCCCAACCGGGCCGTGATCAATGCTGTTCAACAAAGCGCTTCAGCGGCTTCGACCCCCTAAGAGCGCTTGCACAGCGGAGCCTCTATTTGGACAGCGACAATCTGATTTCTCTAGGTTCTCCCAGCCGTCAAAGAATAATAATTTGAACTTTCCATGAAATATCTGTATTTTAGGACAATTGTAATGACGTAGGGACTCTTCTGCGATCTGCTTCTATACCCGCGGCGGGACGCTTTATTTTTCGAAACGAAACGATATGAAAAAGAGTCCAGTCTCTACGAAAACTTCAAAAGGAGAATTATTACCCATGAAAATGCATCCTTGTCTCAGTCTTTTGCTTGTCGGATTGATGGCGCTTTGCCTCGTGCAAGCCGCAACGGCGGAAAAGATCGTTATCGCTCATCGCGGCGCCAGCGGCTATTTGCCCGAACATACCCTCCCTGCTTATGCCATGGCCTACGCCATGGGTGCCGACTTTATTGAACAAGACCTCGCCATGACCAGCGATCATGTACTGATCTGTCTCCACGACAGTACCCTAGACAAGATCACCAATGTGGCGGAAGTATTTCCCGATCGTCATCGAGAAGACGGCAAGTATTATCCCGCCGATTTCACCCTTGCCGAAATTAAGCAATTGCGCGTCCATGAACGCCTACCCGTTCGCTTTCCCCCGCAACACTCGATTTTCTCCTTGGTGACCTTTGAAGAGGCAATCCAATTGATTCAGGGCCTGAACAAATCCACCAAAAAGAATGTGGGCATTTATCCCGAACTAAAAGATCCTAATTTTTACAAAGACTTGGATTTCCCTTTCGAAAAGACCGTCCTCGATATTCTCGCAAAATACGGCTATGAAGGACCGTCCGCCAATATTTATATCCAAAGTTTTTCCCCGGCAGCGTTGAAGCGTCTGCGGGAAGAGTTCAAAACAACCCTTCCTCTAATGCAATTAATCTCTGACAATGACATGTTGGAAGAACTGGGTATAGAGCATATCGCCGGCTATGCGCAAGCCATCGGTCCCGACAAAAAATGTATCGTTAAAGATCCGAGCTTGGTGAAACGGGCCCATGATGCGGGACTGAAAGTGCATCCTTATACTTTCAGAACAGAGGTAACCTTGGACGGCTACAAGGATATCGAAACCGAAATGCGCGCTTTCCTTTTTGAATTTGATATTGACGGCGGTTTCTCCGACTATCCCGATTTGATGCGTGCCGTTATTGATGAGGCAAAGAATTAAGAGCTGTGGCACAGCAGTGCGCCCTTTCGTTTATCCCTGATAAGGAGTAATTATGATTATCAAAAACGGAACCCTTCGTGAACATGCCCTCGCATGGCTGGTCTTTATCCCTATCTTCGCTGTTTTCTTTGCTATTACATGGTATATGGGGCTATTTGTGGAAGCACAATGGGATATCAACCTTTTGCTATTCCTCAACCCAGACAACTATGTGCCGGTCCTCGATGAACTCGTCATATTGCAAACAGATTTCGGGATGACCTATCTGCTCATCATCTCCTTGGTATGGATCATTGGCTTCTACGCCACGCGCAACCGGCCCGGCGGCAAGAAATGGGCGCAACGGACCGTCCATTGTATCGGGATCCTTGTGGCTCTGTGGCATGGCGCCGGAATGTTTGTTGCCAAACGAGGCATTTTTTATTGGTCGGAATATGAATACCCCATTATTTTTCTGCCCCTCGCCCTGATATTTTTGGGCGGCTTTTATATTGCCGGAAATCTATATATATGGCTCGATGACGAAAATCAGGAGAAATTCGCCCAAGCCTTCTGGCTTACGTTGCTGTCTCTATTCTTCGTCAACGTCATCGGGGAAGACAACATCAAAGAATTGGTCGCCCGTGTACGTCCCTTACATAAAAACAACGAAGCTTGGAATGGAGCCATACGCCAAATGCCTGATGAAATCGTGCGCGGCGGCTTCTCCTATGTCTCGGGACATACCTCCAGCTTTTGGGCACAAATCTTTATTTATTTCATGTTGATTAAGTCTTGGAAGTTCCGTATACCCCTCTTGCTGCTCGGCGCGTTCCACGGCTACACACGAATCTATACAACGGCCCATTTCCCCTATTGCGTACTCATGGCGACCTTCTTTGCCATCCCCGTCACGGCAGCCATTTACTACTGCTTCTGGAATCATCGTCATCTGCCGCTCATATCCATGCTTTTGCTTTCGGGGGCGCTATACCAATTGAAACCGAAATTGACCATGCCCTTAACCATTGCAGGCATCGCGATCATTTGGTTCCTTATCTATCAATATCGCCACTGGAAAGAACCTTTTGTGCCCTTAGATAATGCATTGGTCTGCAAGGACAGAGAATAGAGATTTACGCCTCACAACCTTCATCAGGAAAGAGCGTTGCCATGGCAAATTCCAAAGCAAAATCGGGATCCTGACTAAGTTCGATATGTTCGGCGCGGCGTGCCAGGTCTTCAGCCTGCTGCCGCGCCTTTTTTGATAGGAGTACCCATTGGGCGCCGCTGAACGCAAGATTGCCCGGAAACTGTATTTTTTCGGGGTGCACTTCAGTCGGAAACAACGCAATCCGCTGCGCATTCTCCCTATTGATATAGCTTCCAAAGCCGCCGGCAATATAAATCCCGTGCAGATCCTCCACTTGCAGCCCCGCGTGCCTCAACAGTAATGTCATGCCGGCACGAATGGCCGCCACAGCCAATTGCAATTCACGGGCGTCATTCTGAGTGAAGCTCAACCTTTTTTCTTGTGTTTCTAAAAAGACAAATTCCGGACGCCCTTGGGAATCTCGTTGTAAACGCCGCGCTACTTTAGGCGGCAAGTTTTTCGGCGCTTCCTCCACAGACAGTAAACGCCCGTCTGCTGTGAGGCATCCGATTTTCAACAATTCCCCGCACAAGTCTATAAGACCGCTGCCGCACAGTCCTATAGGCGCTTTGCCGCCAACGACCTGCAAATATACATCATCGCTAATGTTGATATGCTCCACGGCACCCTCAACAGCACGCATCCCACAGGAAATACGTGCGCCCTCGAAAGCAGGCCCTGCTGCCGTACTCGCAGCAAGCATACGCGCTCCGTCTGCCAATACCAATTCTCCGTTGGTTCCGATATCCACCATAAGTACCGGGCCCGGCTGTTCGTCTATTTCTGCAGCAACCATAGCCGTCACCGTGTCTCCGCCTACAAAGCCGCTAATGACAGGCAACAAATAGACTTGGGCATGATCATGGACCGGTAACGCTAAGTCTGCCGCGCTCAGCGTCACTCCACGGGCGTAAAGGGGCACGAAAGGCGCAACCCCCAGAGACGCAGGAGAAAATCCCGCTGCCAGATGGGACATGGTCGTGTTGCCGGTGAAGACGAGGGCATAGACATGATCTTTTTGAACCCTTGCTTCATCGCAAATCTGCAGGATCATTTCTCGGATCCGTTCCAATAGACAATCCTGCATTTCCAAGAGTGCATCGTTCCCGGACGAAGCAAAAGCAATACGGCTCAATACATCATCGCCGTAGCGGGTCTGGGGATTCAGGCACGCAGCCTCGGCTATTGATTCGCCCGTTTCAAGATGCAGTAACGCGCCGACCAAGGAGGTCGTTCCAATATCAAAAGCGATTCCGTAACATTGAGTACGTGTATCCCCCCCTTCAAAGTCAATCAGTTCGTTACCCCTAAGCGTAACGCTTCCTTCAAAATTGTGGGCACGCAGCCTTTCTCCAAGCCGCTGCAATACAGCCGCTGACGCGTACAAGGAATTGTCTTCCAATCCGGCGGCTGACGCCTCACGCAACGAAGACTCCAGACGAAGAAGATCCGCTTGATTGTCGGCCATGGAGGGCGGCGGCAGACGTAAAAAGTATTTTCGTGTTTCTCCGTCTACGGTGCGGCTCTCACTCTGGCGTCCGAAAGACTGGATTTGCAGCCGCCCTGTCCCCTGTGAGGATGCAGGTAATTCCACTTCGGCATCTGTATAAAAACGCACTTGGCAGCCCAGTCGCCACCCCTCATGACGTTCCTCAGGCGTCAGAAGCCGCATATCCTTATCTCCCGGCGTAGGTGCATCACCCAAGAAACGGACACGACATTTCCCGCAACTGCCCACGCCGCCGCAAGACTGATTCAGACTGAGATCGGTGCGGCGCAGCAGGTCAAGTAAAGAGGTGCCGGGAAGCACCTGCATTGCCTTGGCGCCGGGATGAATCAGAATTGTTAACCGGGGTTTGTCCATGGAGAAAATTCTATAGGGTTGGTGTGCACACGCCATCGTATCACTGACGACGTGGGGCAGCAACAATCATTTTTAAATCCAACGCTCTATTGAGAGCGTCAATTCGTTCCGGATCCTAAATAGGTAGTCGCAATTAAACCTTGGTAATCCGTTACCTGCCCGCCGTCCAGACAACATTCTATAATGGTTTTTCCAAGGGGATGCAATTCGGGAACCATAAATTCACGGATGTGGTCATGGAAGAAACGGGTTAAAAGTTCCGCCCCTTCATCATAGCCTACTTCGCCCACTTCCGGTTGAAGCTGTACTTGAAGCAAGCGTTCAGAAACAGAGTTGCCCTCTAATGTGAGGTGACACAAGGCATGTCCAAGCAAAGGACAACGGGCCGGCGTAATTTGATCGGATTTGAATTTCGCCACGCCCCGGCGTGCCAGATATTCGCGGGTGAGCCACTGGGGCATGAAGCCCGTTTTCCACACACCTATATGTTGGTTAGGACATAATATGTGAACCACTTTCGGCGTTGCCATGATTTGGTTCAACAAAAGATTGGCATGATCAACCTTCAAGCCCGGGGCAAAAGGCCAATAGGAACCGACCCCTTCGGTAGTCATATCGGAAGTATCAATAATACTGGGATTGGCATAGCCCCGCGGCGATACGAGCCGCCACAACCACGAGAGCGCCGGCGGCAGCAGATGAAAAATACCAATGATCCCATAAGAGGGATTCTCTGCGCTGCACATGGGCGCGCGGACACCCAGACTGCGTATATCAATAGACAAGGGCTGATCGATAACGTCCTGCATGGTATGACGCGGTACGATGACGCGGGGATTCGGACAAGGTTCGTTGGGCGCGTCTTCAATATGCTCCCAGATGAGAGCCCTGCTTTTAGGAACGGCATCAATATTCAAAAAGAGCAGCGGTTCGGGAGGCTGCGCCGTCAACGCCTCGAAAAGCGGCGCCGTTGCATAGTGTCGGATATGGTTTACCCGGACGAACCACGAATGCTCTGCATCGACGACGGCAAGTTTACCATCACCCTTTTGTATGGACGGATGACATAAGGCCATGTCGTCGGCAGCGGGCCGCAAGGCACAGCCCCGCGGAATCTCGATATACCGTTTTTCGCCCGTGATCAAGTTTGCGCCGATAAGAAGACGCCCATCGGCTTCACGCTGCGCAATCTCCAGCATTTCGCTTTTACCGCCTCCGCTCGCCCCTTCATGCATGATATTCAGTGTATTGTCGTAGGGCGTCACGACTTGAACGACGGAAGCATGGGCAGTCACCCACCCTTCCTGTTCGCCAAGACCAAGGAGGCTGCCGTAGACGCCCTTCTTTGCACTCGGCCCGGGATACAGATTGTAGGCGTAAATTTCGTGAATATTATCGCCGCGTTTGTGTACAACCACCTGTTTCCCATCCAAATCAGTATGACGAAAAGGCGGCGCTACATAGATGATCAAACGGGGCTTAAACTTCGGCGGCAGATCCTCAGGCGCAATAATTCCCTGCAACATGGCAAGGCCCAACGCAAAAAATCCCGCATTTTCAGGGCACACCACCACAGCGTCCATACCCATTTTTCGGCGGCCTGCAACAAAGGCAAAAACGGACAAGCGCTGTTCTTTCAACCAATTTATAGACCGTTCCCGCAAAGGCTCGAAAGGCTGACCAAAACGCTGCTCAAAGGTGGGTTTATCCGTGGGCAGTGTATCGCCCATGATCATACAATCAGGATCACGGCGGCGCATATAAGGCTCATCATAATTGGCGCTGACGCCGTTGCGAACCCGCGCTACCCGCGCCTCAGTAACGGCGCCCATTCCCGGGACATCATAGGTGACTTCATAATAATCACTGTCGGCGCCACCACAGGCGAGATCTACAAGCTCCACGGTGTTACGGGCAACATGGACCTTCGGCGCAGCACGAAGGAGGGCTTCTGTCTCTACGGGAAGGTTCAATAAAGACAAGGCGGCTTCTGGAGATACTATTTTTTTGTCCATATACAATCCAATCGTTTATCTCTGGCAGACAAAGGCATCGTGTAGGCGGCAGGGGGGAAACAAATCGTTATAGGAATAGTTTACCATAGTTCATGAGAAAGGAGAAAAACACCTCGGGTCAGCGGGCACAGCTTCAAAGGCGAATTGCAACCTCTTCGAAAATCCAAAACGTTATGGAAATATAAAAAAAGGGATAGTCTTGACGTCTCAGCGTTCCAACTCTAATGGGTCGGTGCTTTGAGAGGTCGAAGACTATCCCGGATTCAATCTATCATTTAACGAAAAAGCAGAAGGAATTAAATCCCGTAAGCGTCACCGCCGACCAAGCGCCATTTGCCGTCGGATTCTTTTTTCATCACAAATTCCAGCGTAACGGAACCTTGATTGGTGGCAATGTCAATCGGATAAACGGTCGCTTCGCCGTCGTCATCAAATTCAATTTCAGCATCGTCAAGGACGAGTTTCGCATCATAATCTTTGACGGTCTGGGGCACATCATCAAGGAGCCCCATCTCTTTGCCTTGGTCGGCATAATCTTTTACCGAGTCTTTATCGCCTACTTGCGGTTGATAAAAGTCTTCGGAGATCAGTTCAAGAACTTTTTCGACATTACCGGTTTCCAAAGCATTAAAGATTTCTTTTACGGCAGCCAGAACTTCTTCGTTGGGGTCTGCAGCAACAGCGGCTTCTTCGACGGCTTCAGCGGCTTTTGGAGCGGCAGCAGGAAAACGGCGCGGTAAGAGCGAATCTTGAAGCGCTTTTTTCGCAGCGGGAAGATCAACCACGATGAGCGCCAGCTTCGCCGTGTCTTCGTTAGTCAGTAGAGAGCCTGCTTCGTTAATGGCTGCATGTCTCGCGTCAAACACAGCCTTATCAGCTGCCAACATAGCGCGCAGTTTGGTGGAGATTTCTCCGGAATTACCGGAATCAATAGCGCTTTGAAGGGCTTCCTTCGCATCTGCAAGATTTTTTTCCAGCATGTCCATGGTGTCACGGTATTCGGCATATCCTGACAAAAATTCCCACATGTCATATTGATCTAAACCGACTTGATCCGCAAATTCGATCAGTACGACTTTTTCCAGCAGGTTTTCCGTCTCACACTGGGCATGGGAAATGCCGCACACACCAAGCACCAAAACCATCGCCAAAATCATCTTCTTCATAGGGTTGTCTCCTTGTTGAGGGTTGAAGTTTGAGAATCAATCCATTAGACAATAAAAAACACGTTCAGGTTTCACTATGCTTTAAAAAAAGAAAAAATGATTTATCGCGAACTTAGACTGTCCCACTCGACAATTTCTCGTGTACTTCACGCAACAATGACGCTGTTGTTTCCCAGCCAATACAGGGATCGGTAATGCTCAACCCATATTTCAGGTCGGCAGGAGTATCACAAATAGGCTGATTGCCTTCCTCTAAATTGCTTTCAAGCATAACACCAATAATGGAGCTATTCCCTTCCAAACGCTGCTGTACCACATCGCGCAGCACGTGGGCTTGAAGCCGCGGCCGTTTACCGCAATTGGCATGGCTGCAATCAACAATGATTCTGGGTTCCAATCCCTGTTTTTCCATCTGTTCTTCCACAGCGATAATACTGACAGGATCATAATTGGGTCCTGTTCTTCCGCCCCGTAAAATGACATGACCGAGCCGATTTCCCAGCGTGTTGACCACACTCGTGCGCCCTTCATCGTCTATGCCCAGAAAATGGTGGGGACGGGTTGAGGAGACAACGGCGTCAATAGCGGCCTGAAGATAGCCATCTGTATTGTTTTTAAAGCCTACGGGCATGGATAGTCCGCTTGCCATCTCCCGGTGGGTTTGGGATTCAGAAGTGCGCGCCCCAATAGACACCCACGAGAGCAAATCGGAAATGTATTGCGGAATAATGGGATCAAGAACTTCACTGGCAGCAGGCATGCCCATTTCTGACAAGCGCAGCAACAATTCACGTGCCTTCAATAAGCCCTTTTCAATGTTGTAGCTGCCGTTCATATCGGGATCATTAATGAGCCCCTTCCATCCCACTGTCGTTCTGGGCTTCTCAAAATAGACGCGCATCACAATATAAAGATGTTGATTGAGTTCTTTTTGCAGGGTGCTCAACCGCCGTGCATACTCTAAGCCCGCCTCGGTGTCATGGATGGAACAGGGTCCTGTAATTACCAGTAGGCGCGGATCCTTTTTTTCAATGATGCGCCCGATTGTTTCTCGGGCATCGGCCACTTTTTCGATACAGTGCTCGTCGGCTTCCAGCTGTTGCCGCAACAGCCCCGGAGGAGGCAATGGAGAAAAAGAAGCTACATTTATATTACTGATGGGGCGTGTCATAGACGCAATTTCCTCGAATTTTATAGGGTTAAAAAAAAGTAATAAGCCAGCTTTGCCCGTGGGATTAAGGCATTAAGCCCAAAATACAGAGCAGATTGCTTCACTATTAGAATACAATATCATGTCCGTCTTAACAAAATTACTGATTCATTTGTTCGCAGATGCCCAGGCGCAGCGCCTTGGTTCAATGAGCGCATCGCCGCAGTCACCACCACCGGATTCTTCGCTGCGTTCAGAATGACGTGGGAAAGCAAGGCTAGAAACATGGTTGAGAACCAGTGCGTGGTAGTTGGGTAGGTTTTTGGCACTCCTTCCTATGTATCGTCTTTGTCCATCTCGTCCATCCTGTAAAAAATAGGACCGCCTCACAATCGAGACGGTCTTTATATTAGAGATTAGATTCTATATTAGCGTGAACGATACGAAAAGATGCCGACGCCCATCAGACTTACACCAATGAGCAGCCAATCACCAAGACCTTTGTGCAGCAATTCAGGTAAGGACAGAATCTTATCATTACTCTTGCAACAACCGCAGCTATCCTCCACCTCTTCGGGCTCACCTTCAGTAGATGCCTCGCCTTCACCTTCTCCTTCGCCTTCAACAGTCTCTTCGCCTTCAACGGGAATCTCGCCTTCGACAGGTTCTTCACCCTCGTTGGGCTCTTCACCCTCGACAGGTTCTTCACCTTCTACTGTTTCTTCGCCTTCTACAGACTCTTCGCCTTCGACAGGTTCTTCACCTTTAACGGGCACCTTATCCTCTTTATAATATTCATAGGCCCCCATATCGATACCTGCTCCTTGGGGGCGAGGCACTCCTAGAAAATCCGCGGCGGGGGCGTCGTTAGACGTGCCCGTATCAATGCAGGGTGAAGAAGAGCGCAGGCGGAAATCTCCCGCCAAGGGATTTACAAAGTCGGGATTGCCAACAATATAACCCGTTCCGTCATGGGCAGCGCTAAGACAGGAATAGCTCACGTTTGTGTTGTATGCGTCATCGGGAGAATTGCCCCAGAAAATGCAGTTGGCCACCGTGGAATAATACATCCCGCCGCCATCGTATGAGGCCGTATTGTTGATAAAGGTACAGTTGGTCGCAGTGCCGGAATACACCCGCCGCCGGAGTAGGAGGCCGTATTGCCGGTGAAGGTACAGTTGGTCGCCGTGCCACCGGACATCCCGCCGCCGAGGTGAGCCTTTCCATTTTGCACAGTGAAGCCGTCTATGATGCCTGCGTTGTTTGAAGTCACACAGCGCCGATTTCCTTTACCGTCAATGACCGTCTTATTGTCTTCCCAATTACGTTCGTCGCGATCGGTTTCCGTACCCTCAAAACCGCCATAGAGGGCAAGCGTCTTTTCGGAAATATCTACCACAGAAGCGGTCGTGCCGGTATAGGTGCCTTGTGCCACCCAGATTTCATCGTTTGTATCGGCTGCATCCACGGCGCTCTGAATGGTTTTGAAGGCTTTGGCCCAAGAAGAACCATCGGGCGCATCAGCAGCGGATGCCCCGTTTACCCGTAATACGGCGGCATGGCCGGGCGTCCCGGTCAGCAACAAAAACAGGGCAAGAAACGCTGCTGTAAAGGCTTGTTTACTCAAATCCGCAACTTGAAATTTATCCATGACCACAGACCTCCTTCGTGTTTGGTCCGTCTGGGATTTTTTCCCAGGCAGGACAGATTCACTTCAGACTTGATTCCAATTTCTGTATAATCGGTCAATCCTATGGCAGATGCTTTGCATTAAGTATCCTCGACAATAGGCACTATGAGACAGTCGATAATATAGTTACATTATTTTAAGAAGCCTTCCTATGAAGCACAATATATCTTATTTTAAAGAATTATATGTATAACAACACTTTATTGTGTAAACGTATTTTAATACATAAAAACAAAAAATACAATAAATAATTAAGCCTATGCGGAGGTGGTTCTCTCTTATGGACAGGGTGGACGAAAGTGCGCTCCTTCCCCAACGTTCCAGTTGGAAACCAGCGCATGGTGGTGGGACATTATGGATTCCTTCGGGTGTTTCAACAGCACTATTGTACCGAAGATCTCTGCGACGTCCTCTTTTTGACCGGCTATATTTCGACCTTTAAACTGCAGTTCTCTAAAAATTGATTTTTCTAGAATTACACTGGAGAGACTGGTTTTTCAGTCGTTAATCTTGCTTGAGCCTTGTCAAGATTCTGTTGAATGCTTTGGGAATGGGGTAAGGCCTGCAACGCCTCTTCAAAATAAGCGGCCGCTTGCACAAAGAGCTTATACCGGGCACAGAGGATACCGGCATTATTCAATACGACGGGATCCCGTCCATAGGCTTTCAAGGCAGCTTCAACATATTGCAAAGCGCCTCGATAAAAGCCCTCCTGCTCAGGGTCATCTCCTGCCTTGTCCCGCCCTTTTAGGAAGCACTCCTGCGCCTTCGCCATCTCCAGTTCATAAAGGATCGTGTCTGCCGTATAGTCGCCCCGTCTGTCTTTCTCCCAGTCGTTCCGCCAGTGGTATTCGGGCGCATACTCCCGATGAGCCGCCTCCTCTCCCGGTCTCAACAGTCGGAATACAAGCCCGAAGGGCATAAAGCGCAAACCCTTTTCTGCAGGAAGCTTGATTGGTTTCGACAGGTATAGGGGGCGCTGCGTATATTCCGCCAACCACACAATAAGTTCAGGCTCATGGCGTCGTGCGGGAAATTCACCGACCTGATCCCGAAGCGCATCGGGTAAGGCTTCAAAGATATCGCCTTCCAAATAGCCGTACTTTCGCAAATTGATCACGTCAGGGCGCAGCCCACAGACTGCTTGCAAATACAGGATACTGAAACTGGCGTGATCAGAATCAGAAATAAAAATTGCGTCTTCTTCCATTGTGTAAAGAAGATTTTCCCCGTAATCTTGTGCCCAATAATATCCTGATTTATCATTCAACCTGTAGTTGAGGTATAAGGGCAGGGCAATGCAAAAGAGACCTAAAAGAAGTGTGACGAATTTGAATCGTTTTTTGTGTGCGAGAAAGGCGAGAGCAGCTCCCAATGCAATAGCGCTCGAGTAATAGGCGGGAATACCGAAAACACGCATGACCCAGAGCCACTCACGGGTCTGCTCAAAATTCTGCCAAAAACAAAATCCGCAGATCACCAAGAGACCGGAGCTCAACAAAAGCACGGCGTAGCGAAGACGACGGCGCAAGAGCAGCCCCATGCCTACTACAGCAATAACGGCAGGGAGTAAGCCAAATTGCAGCAGCCCAAAGCGTCCGTAGGTGAGGAGCTGATTCAGAAAACGCCCAAGACTGCGCGGATACTGGGAAAACATAAAATCGTATTGTGTGCGCCGGAGATGGCGAAGGAAATTGCTGAGCGTTTCGGGATTGCCCCAGTCCAAGAAGGGATTTGCCCGTGACCGCAGCGGCAGATAAAGATAGACACTCAATGCGCAGGCGGCAAGAAGAGCACAGCCCCCCCAGGTCTTCCAATACTGTTGAAAAAAACGCTGTTCTCGATCCCTCTCGGTCCATTGATAGGACAGAACAAAGAGGCTACAGGGCGGGATCAATAACAGGAAGGTGTTGTGCAGACTGGTGCCCAATCCCAGGAAAAAAGCAAAGGCATAGAGCGTTCCCTTCCCCTGTCCCTCTGACCACAACAGCAGCAATAGGAAACAGAGTGCCACAAAAAAAAGATTCATGGTGTACACTTCCGCTATCACTGCCTGCCCCCAAAAATCTCGTGAACAAGCAAAGGCAAGGGCGGCAAAGAATGCCGCCTCCTTGCTTCGGGTCAGCGCGATGATCGTCAGTGCGAGCAACGCCACAGCAAGCGATGCGAAGACGGCGGACATGAGATTCACACGCCAAGCAGTTTCGCCCCAAGGCAATTTACTGAAGAGATGTCCCACCATACAATACAAAGGATAGCCCGGTGGATGGGGAATGCCCGGTAGAGCCGCAGCCGTGACAAATTCGCCGCTGTCCTCTCCGGTGATCGTAGGCGCGAGGGTAACGAAATATAAAGTAAAGGAGAGGATCGCTACAGAAAGCACTATAAGCCAATGGCTCGGTTGGAAAAAGCGATCCTCTGTCTGTGAACCCGGCACGCCTGATTCACCTTCGGCTTTATTCGAAAGATCTTTATCCATCAGCTTTGTTTTTTGAGGCGAAAGACAGCTTGGGCTCTTCACCGCGCCAAATACGCCGCAAATTGGATTGGTGGCGAACGATGATCAACAAGGCAACAAAGGCGGTGAAGAACCGGGTGGGCGTAGGCAGATCAAAGACGAAAACGGACACTGCCAAAGCGGCAGAAGCACTCACGGAACCGACACTCACCATGCGCGTGATTAAAAATGCAACGAGAAACACGATGCCCGCGACTAAGGCGGCGCCGGGTGCTAGGGCAATAAATACACCGGCACTGGTCGCCACGCCTTTACCGCCGCGAAAGCGCACGAATATGGAAAAGGTATGTCCCAAAATGGCGGCAAGCCCGCAGGCGATAGGCAAATAATCCCACGTGTATAGCTTCGAGAAAAGGATGACCGCCGCCCATCCCTTAAACACGTCCACCGCAAGGGCGATGATACCGTATCCTTTTCCCAAACAACGCAAGGTATTGGTGGCGCCAATATTGCCGCTGCCTTCCTTACGGATATCCTTGCCACAACAAATCAACCCTAACCAATAGCCTGTCGGCACGGATCCCGCCACAAAAGACAGACACAGGGCGAGGGGAATCATAAGGGTTTCAGTCATTTTTTTCGTTTTTCCTCTTTGAGTTCCAGTTTTATCGGGACCCCTGTAAATCCATATTGTTCACGCAGTTGATTTTCCAAAAAACGTATATAACTAAAATGAAACAATCGTTTTTGATTCACAAACAACATGAAGGTTGTCGGCTTGACAGAGACTTGCGTAGCATAGCGTATTTTAGCGTGGCGTCCTTTTTCGCCGGGCGGATTGTGTTTCGCCCGAAGCTTTTCAAGGAGCTTATTGATCTCGGCGGTGGCGATACGCTTCTCACTTTCCGCCGAAACTTCATTGATCAGATCAAAGACTTTGAACAAACGGGTACGCGTCTCATTGGAAATGGTAATGCGCGGCGCGAAACTAATCTGCGGCATTTTCAGATCCAATTCCTCTTCCAGTTTTTTTAAATATTTCTCTTTGTCTTCAACAAGATCCCACTTGGTCCACACTAAAATAAATGCGGTACCTTGTTCAAGGGCATAGCCAATAATGCGTTTGTCCTGCTCGGCAATGCCTTCGGTTGCCTCCAGCATAATGAGACACACATCAGCGCGGCGCATGGCGCGCAGGGATCGGGCAACGCTGAAGTGTTCAACAGGCCGGCGTATGGTCGCGCGTCGGCGCAGTCCCGCCGTATCAATCAAGATATAGTCTTTCCCTTGCCACGAAAAGCGTATGTCAATGGCGTCTCGCGTGGTTCCGGGGATATCGGAAACGATGGTTCGTTCCTGATTGAGCAAGGCATTAATAAACGAGGATTTCCCCACATTCGGTCTGCCCACTACAGCGACCTTGATTGTTTCAGACCCATCTTCCTTCGCCTCTTCATCGGCGTCTTCACCCTCCACCGCTTCATCGGGCAGCTCTTCCGCCTCGGGCAACGCCTGCACAACAGCGCGCATCAAATCGTCGACCCCCACATTATGGCCCGACGATATAGGCAGCGGCTCGCCCAATCCCAAAGCATAATACTCATATTGATTTAGTGTGAGCGCCGGATTATCCAGCTTATTGATGGCGAGGACAACGGGCTTTTGCATACGCTGCACAGACTCGCAGATAAAATGATCAACCCGTGTTATTTCTTCTTGTCCATCCACTACAAAAAGAATGACGGCAGCTTCTTCCAGCGCTTGTTGCACTTGTTCCTGCATTTTACGCGTGATCTCGTCTAGAGGCTGTTCTACAATACCTCCGGTATCAACAACACGAAAAGCCCTGCCGTGCCATTCTGCGTTTTCAATAAAGCGGTCTCGCGTGATTCCTTCCACGCCGTGCACAATGGCACGCTGTTTGCCGATAATACGGTTAAACAAAGTGGATTTCCCCACGTTGGGCCGTCCAATAATGGCAATGAGCGGCAGTCGGCGCTTTGAAGATCGTGCAGCTTTCATCTTTAATTACTTCTACGGTTCATCGTTTGTTGATACCCTGCAAAGAAATAGTCAACAGCTGACCAGAGCGCGGCGCATAGGGCACCGGCAAGGATTGCGGGCGTCAGAAAATTACCCAGTAATACGGAGATAATGAGCGCCATTTGGAGGATTGTGCTTATCTTACCGGAAAGTTTCGGTTTGACCTTAAACGGTCCATAGCGTTCATTAATCAGAAAAGCGCCCAAGACAATATAGATATCGCGGGCAAGAAAAACAGGCGGCACCCACAGGGGCAAGCCCGGATCAAAGGCACTGTTGGAGGCGACAAAAATGAAACTCAGATTGATGAGTAATTTATCGGCCAAAGGATCAAGCCGTTTCCCCAACCGAGATTCTTGTCCAAAATAACGGGCAATGTTGCCGTCGGCAATATCGGAAAGGGCGGCAAGCACATAGAGGACAAAGGCGATATGTCTATAATATTCGCGGTTCGGGGCATAGCCAAGCACGCACCCGAGAAATACGGGCATGAGTACCAGCCTTGAGATGGTAATACGATTGGCAATGGTCACGCGCCTGTCTTCCTGTTCCGAGTAGTCCGATTAGATCTCTATGCCGCTGTCTCGTTAATCGATTTGTAACAACGCCGCCGCCATCCACAAACTCTTATTGTACAAGCCCAAGCTATGTACACACCAGTGTACACGAAGCGCTGCATTTATTTTCGCTTAATCCCGCCTTAAAAATCGTCGTCTTTGGGAAGGTAGCGGCGGATTTGTGCGAGCAGTTCTTTGGTTAGAAAGGGTTTTTTGATCAGTTCGACGGCGCCAACACGGAAGCTTTGCGCTCTTGCCTCGGGGCTGTGCGCCGAGGACAAAAACAACACGGGGATGTGTTGGGTCAAGGGATTGGCTTTGATTTGTTCACAGACCTCGTAGCCGCTCATCATAGGCATCATGATATCCAACAGGACAAGGTCGGGCTTCTCCGTGCTGCAAATATCCAAGGCCGAAATACCGTCATAAGCGGAAAGGACTTGGAAGTTTTCTGCTTTTAATGTTGTCTCTAAAAACTCAACAACATCGGGTTCATCATCCACTATCAAAATAGTGATGGCCATGGCTTTTCTCCTTTGTTTATTGCTCTCGCCGAATCACTGGACGACCCGTTTTCCCGGTACCACGTGTTTTACCGGAACGAGGCATCATCCCCTGCAACTCCGACATAAATTCGCTTACATCGCGAAACTCACGATAGACAGACGCAAAGCGTACGTACGCCACTTCATCAAGCTGTCTGAGCCGATTGACGACTGCTTCGCCCAAGAGCTCCGTCGATACTTCACGTTCGCCGCCGTTAAAAAGCTCCCGTTCAATGTCGTTAATTAGGGCGTCCACCTGTTCAACACTGACAGCGCGCTTTTGAACAGCCTTCATAATGCCCGCTTTTAATTTCCAGCGGTCGAAATTCTCTCTGCGCCCGTCCTTTTTCACGACCATTTGCGCCACTTCTTCGATACGTTCATAGGTCGTAAAGCGGCGTGCACAGTGGATACATTCACGACGACGACGGGTTGCTTCACCATCTTTCGATACACGTGAATCAACTACTTTGCTGTCCTCAAAAGAGCAAAAGGGACACCGCATATTTTGGTCTTCCTTATCATGTAGCCATGACCGGCGCTTACATGGGTTGCACCTTCGTTCAACTTCTTTCACACGCAACAATATGTTGTATGCAATACTGTAAGCATAGGATACCAAATACTATATCCTGTGTCAAGCAAAAAAAGAAAGACAACTTTCTCCATAGATACGCTGATCAACACGTCGATAGCACGCTGCCTGCTCCGGCAAGGGATCACGGCGTCCGCTTTCTATAATGATCCTGCCGTCGGGAAGCAATAAGTTCCGTTCTGCAATCGCTTCCAGCAAGCGTTCCTGTTGATCATCGGCATAGGGCGGATCTGCAAAGATGATGGAAAAAGGCGGCATGGAACGGGGAAGCCCGTCAGGTAAATGGGCTTGAATCACCATGGCTTGTATGGCGACATCGCACTTTTCCAAATTTCTCCGCACCAACTTCAAGGCTTCCGGCGCATTATCGATGAAGGTCGCGTGAGCGGCGCCACGGCTCAAGGCTTCAATACCGCAAGCACCGACACCGCTATATAAATCCAAAAAATGGGTGTCTATAACCCGGACGCCCAAAATATTAAATAAGTTCTCTCGGACACGGTCGGAAGTAGGGCGTATCAATTTATTTTGCGGCGTCAATAGACGCCTTCCTTTTAAGGAGCCGGCAACAATACGCATGGTTCAATTCCTTTAAAGTGGAGAAGCTTAGACTGCTGTGGGGGTTAAGAAAAAAATCTATTGTCAAGCTGGTTCTGTATCTTCGTAACGAAACATAAGTTTAAGGGTTGATCGTCGCTTATAGTATATCGAATTCTAGGCCAAAGCCTTCTTCTCCAAGGGCGTTATCACAAGGGCGGACTCATAAAAAAGCGGAATCGTTGAAACGATTGTTCAATGTTGGGCTGCCCTCGGCAAGGCTGAATGTATCAAGTCCGCAATAATCCCACTCCCTGTTTTGAAAGTTGCAGGCATTGATATACAATACAGTTGATAATTAAACAGGATATCCAATGCGGAGAATTGGAGTGATGAGCATTTACGAGCAAATCCAAGCCCATATACAAAGGGCGATGAAAAGCCGGGATAACACACGTCTGAACACCTTGCGGCTGGCAAAAGGCGCCATCGTGCTCAAAGAAAAGGAAAAGGGAAGGACCGAAGCCATCACTGATCAAGAAATTGTCGGTGTGCTGCGTTCCGAAATACGACAGCGCAAGCAAGGTATTGAGACCTATGACGAGCTGGGCAAAACAGAGGAAGTACATGCCCTTCAAGCAGAGATTGCGGTCTTGGAAGAATTTTTACCGGATCAATTATCCGCTGCTGAAATAGAATCCCGTATACGAAGTTACTTGTCGGATCATCCGGAAATAAACCATGCAGGCAGACTGACCGGCGCATTAAAAAAAGAACTGGGAGACGCTGTGGACGGATCCGAATTGCACGCGCTGTGCAGCCGTATCCTCGCAGAAGAGTCACAAACCACTTAAGATAAAAAGCCGTTGGGCGCATACTTTCCGAAGGGGAAGGATGCGCATTGGATAGAGATGGATATACGTATCTGTAACGTGTGAGATACCCTTGAGGAAATCCGGCGTTCCAGTATAGGGGAATTAAAAAGTGCCGGGGAGATTTGTTCATGACCAAAAACAAGGTGTCGTTCAGCCGTGATATCATGAAAACCGTCTGTGCCATTGTGTTGGGCGGCGGTCGAGGAACCCGCTTGTATCCTTTAACCAAGGTGAGAGCGAAACCGGCGGTACCTTTGTGCGGGCGATATCGCCTTGTAGACATTCCTCTGAGCAACTGCATTAACTCCGGTCTCAATCGGGTCAGCGTGTTGACCCAATTCAACAGCCACTCCCTGAACAGACACATTAACAACGCCTACAAATTCGATGATTTTAGCAAAGGTTTTGTTGAAGTGCTGGCGGCAGAACAGACCAACGAAACAGGCGATTGGTTCCAAGGCACGGCGGACGCTGTGCGCAAACACCTGAGCCACATTCGCCGTCACAATGCCTCTCATTTCCTCATTCTCTCCGGCGATCAACTGTATCGCATGGATTACCGAAGTCTGGTGCAGACCCATCTCGATAAAGATGCCGATATCACGGTGGCGGCATTGCCCGTAACGCGCGAGGCGGCCAGCGGCTTCGGCATTTTAAAAGTGAACAACCATAGCGCGATAAAACGTTTTGTCGAAAAACCTTCCGAAGAAAAAGTCTTGGATTCCTTGATCACGTCCAAGAAAGTCTTTAACGATTTCGGATTGGATGCTGACGGAAAAGATTATCTCGCCTCCATGGGCATTTATGTTTTTAAGGCGGAAGTCTTAGAACGCCTCTTGACCCAAACACCGGAATGGGTAGATTTTGGTAAGGAAGTATTGCCCAACGCCCTCAAAACCCATCGCGTCTTTGCACACATGTTCTACGGATTCTGGGAAGATATCGGAACCGTGGATTCTTATTTCAATGTGAGCATGGCAATGACCACTTCCAATCCACCCTTCGAATTCCACGATCCCAACAATATGATTTACACCCATACGCGCATGCTGCCCGGCGTCCGCATCATAGACGCCTCCATCAAAAATGCCATCGTATGCAGCGGCTCCCGAATCCATCGAGCAACCATCACCAATTCCATCATTGGCATTCGGAGCATTGTGCAAACCGGCGCGGTCATAGAACGATCCGTCATTTTGGGCGCGGACTACTTTGAACAAGCAGACAGCAGCGCAGACCCCGTCATAGGTATCGGCAAGAATACCCAAATTTCACGGGCGATTATCGACCACAACGCGCGTATCGGCAACAACGTTGTCATCAAAGGCACGAAACGTCTGAAAGACCAAGACGGCGACGGCTACGCAATCCGCGACGGTGTGGTGATTGTTCTGAAAGATGCGGTCATTCCTCATGGATCGAAAATCGGCGATGTCTAAGCCTTAAAAAGTGCTCAGGTTGTCTCTGCGTGAAAGGTATGTTAAAATTGATCTTCCTTTCACAAAAACCAACAAACAACCGGAGAAAATTAAAATGCAAACCTCATTAATTATTGAATCGAATGGTTCGGGTAAAGAAAAACTTGAAGCGCTGCTGCGCGAAGGCTATACGGTGGTTTCCATCACCGCCAATCATGGCAGAAGCTACAATGATTTTTTGATTATTCTTGAGAAAAAGGAAAACTAACCGAAGGAGTGAAAAAACATATGCGTTTCAGTAAGATTGTCTGGACAGCCGCGGCTCTCTGCATCGCCCTTATCGTTACCTTAGCAATCACGGGAATTCCCGGACGGGTAACGCCGTCAGACCGTGTGGCACGGGCCGATGTAAAAGAACGATTGGAACAAATCGAAGAAAAACAAGCCGAAGTGAAGGAAGTCGTCGAAGAAGCCGCATCGACCGAAAAAGAAAATACTACAACCCCAACAGCAAAGGAAGAAAAACCTGTGTTACCAAAAGATGCCCCCGATAGTTTCAAAGTAAAATTTGAATGTTCAAATGGTGAGTTCGTCGTGGAATGCCACAAAGAGTGGGCTCCTCTCGGCGTGCAACGATTCTATGAACTCGTCAACAGCGGATACTATAACGATTCCTCGTTTTTCCGCGTAGTGCCCGGCTTCGTCGTACAATTTGGACTGGCTGGCGACCCGGCCGTAACGGCGCAATGGAAAGATAAACGGATCAAAGATGACCCCGTCACAGAAAGCAATGTGCCCGGAACCCTCAGCTTTGCCACTTCCGGCCCCAACACGCGTACGACCCAGTTATTTATCAACACGGGCAATAATGCGCGGCTTGATACCATGGGTTTTGCGCCTTTTGCAAAAGTCATCCAAGGCGAGACTGTTGTAAAGTCCGTTAATGCCGAATACGGCGAAAGACCGAACCAAGGACTGATTACAGCGCAAGGCAATGCCTATGTGGACAAGAATTTCCCCAACATCACGAAAATTGTCAGCACATCTGTAGTCCAATAAGACCTGAATCTAGCTTTATACCCGTCGTTCTCCGCAGCCCGTACCTACTCTTCGGTTGCGGAGAACGACTTTTTTATCAAGGGAACTACCGGCTTAGGCTTGCCGCGAAGAATCTAAGGCTATGCAGTGGATTTACGGTTCACTCTTACGTTATGATTTGATCGGTAGAGGGGAGAAGTTTCAAACCCCATCCGGAGATGCTGTTATGAAGCGATCTATGTTGAAAATGACACTGCTGTTTTCCTTACTTATGGTTCTTTTTTCAGGTGCCATAAGCGCCGCCGATGAGTTGGCAGCACAAGGAAGATCCGTATTTGAATCACAAAAAAATGCCGTGGTTACCATGCGCATTGTTATCGCCATGTCTTTTGGGTCCCGTGAGACGGAAAATGAACAGGAAGCAAATGCAACCATTATCAGCCCCGACGGGCTGTCCGTACTTGCCCTGTCCGCTGTCGACCCCTTACAAATGGCGGCAGACCTTCGCATTGCCGATGATGAAATGACTTCGCGAATCTCTTCGCTCAGAATGATTTTCCCGGACGGAAGTGAAAAGCCCGCGGAACTGGTCTTGCGCGACAAAGATTTAGATCTTGCGTTTGTGCGGCTAAGCGAAAAACCGGAAGAACCCCTTCCCTACGTGAATATCGATCAAGCAGGGCATCCCGAATTACTCGACAACGTGGTCTGCATAATGCAGTTTGGACGAGTAGCCAGACGTTCTCACGGAGCCTTTATTGAACGCGTCGAAATGGTCGTAGACAAACCCCGCCTCTTTTATGCTTTGGGCAAACATCGTGACCGCTTGGCGGTCTGCTCACCCGTCTTCACCCTTGCCAACGAATTTGTGGGCATCGGCGTCATGCGTATTGCCAGCGGCAGCACCGAGCCTTCGCCCGACAATTTTATGGTGATCATCGTACCGGCCGCAGAAATCAAAGCACTGGTAGACCAAATCCCGAACCAAGAATAAAATAGGCATTTATGCACGGGCGCCTTTGTGCTGAAGGCTCCTCTCTGCCCAAATTCCACGTGTCACTGCATCGGTGCCGATTTTTTATCGCTTCGATTTGCTCATAATCAACCGATTTTTTGGATGCGGCGGCAGTGACGTTCCCCGCCGTCAAATGGCGTAGTCAGCCACAGATCCAGCAATTCCAAGGCTTCCGTTAAACTGAGAACGCGCTTGCCAAGGCAAAGGATATTGGTATCGTTGTGCTCCCGTGATAGTTGGGTCAAGAAGGCGGTCGTACAGGCGGCGGCGCGTATCCGGGGATGGCGATTGGCGGCGATGCTCATACCGATACCGGTGCCGCAGATAAGCACGCCTTTCTCCGCCCTTCCCGACGCAATTTCACGACACACGGCATCGGCAACATCCGGATAGTCAACGGAATCAGGGCCGTTTGTACCGCAATCAATCAATGTATAGCCTAAGCCTCGAAGGTGTTCCATAATGGCGGGTTTGAATTGATCTGAATCACCCTCATATCCGGCATGGTCTGATCCAATAGCAAGGATCATTGCTGAGCTCCTTTCCGTACGCGTCACCTATCTCTCGTCATTTAGAGACATGGTCGCAATCATTTCTATTGTAATAGGACCCTCGCGCAAAACACATTGTGCATCGGGATCGTAGACTGTAGAAGGAAGAGACGGCGGCAAAACACCGCCATCCAAAACGAAATCCACTCCGGGCAAAGCTGCAGCGTCGGCATTGGTTGCCGGTCGCTGCCCTGAAATATTGGCAGAGGTAGAAGTAATAGCACTGCCAAAGACATGACACAAAGCGCGCGCAACGGCATGTCCCGGGCAGCGCAGACATATGCGACCCTGATCATCCAGCAACACGCCTGAAACCTGGGAAGAGGCGGGCAATACAAGTGATAAGGGGCCCGGCCAAAAATGACGCATACAAAGCGCTGCGTGTTCTGATAGATCGGCGCTCATGGCTCGTGCTTGTTTTTCATCAGCGACAATAAGCAGAACAGGTTGCCGGATATCCCGTTCTTTCAGTGTAAACAATTTCGCCAAAGCACTATCTGAAAAAGGATCAACCCCCAATCCATAAACCGTTTCTGTTGGATAGGCGACAATGCCCCCTGCACGAAGGATTTGCACGGCCTGTTGGATACCCTTCGAGTCAGGAGCAACCCGTTTCATGATTGTTTCTCCAACCAACGGCGCATCTTTTCAAAGGCACGCCCCCGATGACTAAGGGCATGTTTTTCAGAAGCAGTCATTTCTGCAAAAGTAATTTCATGTCCTTCGGGCACAAACAGACAGTCATAGCCAAAGCCGTTACTGCCAAATCGTTCTACTGAAATATGCCCTTCCACTTCACCTGTCTCCAAGTGAACAAGCTCACCGTCAGGCTTATAAAAAACGGCACAACACAGAAAGCGCGCTGTCCGTTCGTGCCATAAAGCCTCTTCCAAGGCGATTAAAAGTTTTTCGTTGTTGGCGTCGTCCCCTTCAAAACCGGCATAACGTGCTGACAGAATACCGGGAGCCCCGTCAAGATAATCGACTATAAGCCCCGAATCATCTGCAATGCAAGGCATATTGAATTTTTTTGCGTAATAGCGCGCCTTCAGCAAGGCATTGTCTGCAAAGGTATCCCCATTTTCTTCGGGAGCCGCAACGGCTTCTTTCTCCGCTAAGGAGACAACGGTCCATGGCAGCCCTTCTAATAATTCTGCCAGTTCACGCGCTTTGTTACAATTGGCTGATCCGATGAGAAGTTCAGCGTTCATGGGCTACCGACGCCTTTTGTATGGAAATGATTTCTTGAATACCTTGGGTTCCCAAGGCAAGCATACGGGACAATTGTTCTTGCGAAAAAGCTTTGCCTTCGGCGGTTCCTTGAATCTCAATCAAGTTTCCCGATTCGTTCATCACCAAATTCAAGTCCACGGCTGCTTTGGTATCTTCTTCGTAGCAAAGGTCAAGCATCGCTTCCTCTTCCACAATACCGACACTCACAGCGGCACACTGGCCGATGAGGGGCATTTCCTGAAGATAGCCGGACTGAACACTGTACTGAAATGCGTCATGGACAGCGATCCACGCGCCTGTAACGGATGCGCAGCGGGTACTCCCATCTGCTTGCAGCACATCACAATCCACAATGAGCATGCATTCGCCCATAGCATTGAGATCGGTCACTGCACGCAGCGAACGCCCTATGAGTCTGCTGATTTCCTGAGCCCTGCCCTGCTTCGTATGATTGCGATGGATCCGTTCATGACCCGCACCGGGAAGCATGGCATATTCCGCTGTAATCCAGCCTTTGTTTTGTCCGCGCAGCCACGGCGGCGGCTTCTCTTCGAAAGAAGCGGTACAAAGGACGCGCGTATCGCCGAAAGCCACCAGCACCGATCCCGGTGTAGTCTTGGTGAACCCACGCATAATGGTCACCGGGCGCAAAGCATTGGGATCGCGCCCGTCACTTCGCGTACCTTGTCGAGATTCTGTCTTCATAGGAGCGCCTCTCTATTTATGGTTTTTCTGAAGGCGCTTCGGTTTTGCCTCCGTTCGTCCGTTTAGGATCATTTACCGTATTCGTTTCCGAAGCCGTCTGGGTCTCATGAATATCACGGTGATATTTTTGGAGGACCTCCTGCCAAGGCAGATCTTCGGCAAAGATTTCAATGGCCCGTGCCAAGGGCAAATCTTCAACGGTATCTTCCGCCGCTTCAAAGCCAAGAGTCATGCTTCCATGATTTTGGTGATGCTGTTTATCCATATCGTGTTCAAAGGATTCATACATCTGGCGCGCGAGTTCCAATTCCTGTTCGCGCGTCATTTCCACTTCCACATCAGGCAAAATGCCTTGATGATCAATGGTGACATCAGCAGGCGTGTAATACAGTGCCGTAGTCAGGCGCAGCGCAGAATTAACGGGGCGCTGCAGCGGGATAATGGTTTGAACACTCCCCTTGCCAAAGGTCTTTTGACCGAGAACAAGAGCGCGTTGATAAAATTGGAGCGCTCCCGTCACGATCTCAGCGGCACTGGCAGTCTCAGAATTGACCAGTACTATAAACGGTAAATCGGGATCTAAGATGGGCTGCTTGCTCGTGAACAAGCGCATGTCTTCTTTGCTCGGAGAACCATCCTCCCTGGCGCGGCCTCGCGTATAGGTGACCAGAGAATGGGCAGGTAAAAACAGTTCTGATACGTCTTTGGACGCTGTCAATAATCCGCCATAATTCCAACGCAGATCAAGAACCAAGGCCTTTATATCTTGACTCAAAAGTTCTTTAATATATTTTTCAAGATCTTTCGTCGACGTATCGCTAAAGGTCGATAAACGTATATAGCCCACGTCATTTTGAAGGATTTGTGCCTCTTTAATACTATCGAGAGGAATCCGCGCACGCTGTACTTTGACATCAAAGGGATCGCTCTTTTCTTCCTCGCCCGTATCGGTCACTTCCGGACGTACCAGCGTTAAGGTCACATAGGATCCGCGTTTGCCCCGAATTACGTCCGCAGCATCAGAGGTTGTCATGCCCTCGCTGCTTTTGCCGTCAATAGCAACAATGATATCGTTGGGCTTTATCCCCGCTTCAGCTGCGGGCGATCCGACCATGGGCATAAATACGGTAATATACCCGTTATCATCTTGCTTGATGGATATGCCTATGCCTTCAAATTCGCCTTTGGTCTCTTCGCGCAGCGCTTCGAGCTCTTCAGCGGATACAAAAGCGCTGTTCCGGTCGAGGGATCCAACCATACCCATAAGCGCGCCTTCTACAACTTCATTAATCTTGACATCACGCACGTATTCTTTGAGAATGATATCAATCACATCTCCGATGGGCTCGATTTCTTGATATATTTCAACTTGTTGATCTTGCGCATAAATACGCAACAGAAATCCATTGCTCAGCGCGAATACCATGACCAGACAAAAAACGAGTACGGTTAAAAAATCCCGTTTGGCGTTGCGTTTTGTCATTAACCTATCTCCAAATTATAGGGTAGTATGTTCAAATCATATTTTCAACAAAAATTATAAAAGACCGTTCAAAAAACTGTAACCAAAGGGCGGACACCCGCAACAGGATTGAAAATTCAAACTTTCTGCGACTGATAGCGCTGCTCTTGCCTCCGTCTCAATCCGAAGGGCTTATTTCCACTTAGACAGCTGCCTATTAGCCCCTAAACATTTCCACAAACCCGGAGCACGCAATAAGATTTTTTTGCGTGATGTTGCTGTACCGCTGTCATTCAGTTCCGGGCTCCTGCCGACAAGATGTTTTTGCCCATCGCGTCTCTTGCAGTTTATCAGAAAGCAGATAAAGATATCCAAGAACAGCGTTTAAATTTGTATTGCATAGGCTCAAACTCGAAATGCAACCCATTCTGAAAAAAGACTTCGACGGGAGTTCTGTAATTACGTGTTTCCTTGGTCTATTATTTAGTGCATCAACAGCCCTTAGCTAAGTGCTCATGGTGAATTGTATCAAAACGGGTATGCAGACGGCACAATCCCCGAGGCTTGCCCTATGACAGGATCTCGGCAACACCTTGCCCGCACATTTCGACGTGACATCCGCTCTTTTTTATCCTGCCCCTGTCTTACATAGGTGTAACGGCACAGGCTGGCATATCTCTTCCCAATTGCCGTATTTGTTGGTCATTCATACCCGTGCCCTGCAGGTGAAGCCGTCGCAACGCACGCATATTCCTAAATAGGAGCGAGCTTTTCGACGTAATGTTCGGCGCATTAACAATTTCTATAGTAGAAAGTTGATAGAGTGTTTCAAAGACCTCTAAAGCATCATCGCCGATATCGGTGTTTTGAAGCTTTATAGACTCCAAGCCGCGCATCAATCCCAAGCTTTCCATGCCGGTTTTGGTGATGGACGTATCGATAAGTTCTATGGCGATTAATCCGCGCAGTTTCCCGGCATATTGCATGATCGTGTCGCTGATCTCCTGACCCTCTAAAATAAGGCTATAGAGGGTTGTATCGCCTAGATCGGAAAAGAAGTCAAACGCTTCAGGTTCCGACGAAATCTTAAGTTGGATATCCATCCGTGCCGGTATTTCCACCGAGCCTTGCGCCACATTTAAATATTGCCACGGCGCTTTGGTGTCATTCCACGTGCGGATTGCCAACAATCCCACCGGCTCGTCGGGGAAGTGCAGCACCTGCTTTTCGGGAGGGGTCATTTCTCGGATGATGGCTCCGGGTTCTTTGGAAGTAATGAACGTGTCTCTTTTAAAACCGGCGGCAATCAGTTGCTTCTCCCGATCTGTCATTTCCTGGTCGATATAGATAATGCTTACATGTTCTAAACTTTGCATCGCACGGATATTTTGTTCCGTCATATTAAATTCGGGAAGCCATAAGGTGGTTAAGCAATTGGGGGGCAGTTTGGATAGGGGCGTCAAATCATCGGCTTGATCTTTCCGAACGACTAGGCGTAACTGCGCTGATTCAGGATATTCCACAACCCCTTGCGCCTCCGCCAAAATGGGCCATTCACTGGAATCATCAGGTTGTTGACGGTGATCATAGAGCGTTCCAAAGGATCGGTCGGCGGGAAATTCCAAGTGAAGCATTTTCTCCTCGGTGCTTTTTTTCGCAGTCACAGCCGGAGCGCTTGCTTCGCTGCCTGCAGATTCGGTTAGCTTCCCCTGGACGATAAATGCGACGATACCGAGGATCGCAATTAAAACCAGGAACCCTGCCGCAACATAGACACGGCGTGAGCTACGGTTTCGCTTAACTGCAATGGAACAGGACTGGTCAGGAAACACAAAAGATACATCCCTGGGCTTGGGATAGGATTCGGGAACGCCTGAGTCAAAATCGTCATCAGCAAACAAGGCGGCAGGGATATCTGCAAAGGGATCGCCGTCAGGTGTTCTCGCAGACGGAGGACCGCCCAGCGCCTCATCAACCACAGAACGGGGCGATGGAACAGATGCGGCTTCTTGAGCGTAGTCTTGCGAGATTTGCGCGGCCTGAGACTGGGTCTGCCGCTGCGATTGCTGTTGCGCCACCTTCAGCGCCTGCAATTCTGTTTCGGTCTTTGGCGCTTGTGGGATAACACTGTCTAAAGAAAACAATTGACTGTCCACGGGCGCCTGGGCAGCGGCTAAATCGCTTGCTTCTTGCGGACTCTGCCTGACCGATGGCTGTTGTAATGCCTGTTCCGCCGCTTGTTCACGCAGCGCCTGTTGAGAATCAAGGCGCTCCTCCTCCAAGCTTTGCAGTTGTTTTTGAATCTCTTTTAATTTACGTGCCTGCGGCGTGTCTTCTGTATTGCCTTGACGCAGCACAGCATCTTCAATTTCGATCAACTCTTCTTTGAATCCATGATGAGAGGATTGTTGTTCCAAATCTTTATGACGCAGTTCTGCCAGTTCACTTTCCAAACGCTGGATAATGGCATAACTGGATTCTTGGTCTTGCGCCGCTTTGGACGCCGCTTCTTCACGTTCCATGAGGATTTGGCGCAGCTCCCCTACTTCTTTACGAGATTGTTCTAATTCTTGGTTTTTGGCATGCTCGTTTTGACGTAATTTTTCTATTTCTTGGGTGAGCGTATTTTCAGCGTCTTGCGTTTCATCGGTTTGGGCACGCAACAATTCCAACTCGAGATGCAACTGCTCAAGTTCACGCTGCCGCTGCACATTCACAACTTCCGCCTCACGGGCTTCGTTTTCCCGTTTGGTAAGACGCTCTCTGAGGTCTTCCATCTCCGTTTGCGCCTCTGACAAGGCCTGTGTCTTCGAACTTTCATTTTCCCGTAATATAGAAAGTTCCTGTGCAAGCTCCTGTTCGGAGAGCGACGCGTGGCGCACCTGATCTTCCAAGGTTTTTAATTCTTGCTGCAAGGTCGACACGGCGGCATCATACTGCAAACTGGATTCTTCGGCAGTAGCGACTGCCTCCTGCTGCTTGGCAAGTTGCGCGCGTAATTGTTCCATTTCAACGCGGGCATCATCCAGCGATTTGGCCTTTTCAGACTCACTTTGACGCAAGTTGTTCAGTTCTTGCGCTAGCTGCTGTTCTGAAACGGCAAATGCCTTCGAGCGGTTACGAATATTTTCCAGCTCTTCACGAAGACCTTTCTCCGCTTCCTCGCTCAATTCGCTCTTTTGCATTTGTTCGAGAAGCGACTTTTCTTTGTTCTCCAAAGATTCGCGCATGCGCACCATCTCAGTACGGGTCTGCTCGAGTTCATGGGATTTTTGCGCTTCATTCGCCCTCAACAACGCCACTTCTTCCGCCAGTGCGATTTCGGAAGCGGCCGCGCTTTCCGCACGTTGAACGATTTCATTTAACTGATCATGTAAAGCGGCTTTTTCTTGTTCTGTTGCTTTGGCACGGTTTTCTGCTTCCGCCACCATTTTTTCACGATCCTGCAGCAAATCCTGCATGGATCCCAATTGGATCCGGGCCGCTTCCAGCGCTTCACTTTTCTCATGTTCGTTTTTGCGCAGCGATTCCAGTTCAGATTGAAGCGTCTCTTTCGCACGCTCCGCCACTTGTGCTTCTTCGTGGATACGCCCCATTTCCTCACGCATGCTATTGAGGGTCGTCTCATTCTCTTGGTTTTGAATCCGTGCCGCCTCCACAGCCTTTTCGCGTTCCTCTAAAGACTCATGTAATTGCGCCAGTTCCCGCCGTGCTTGTTCGAGGGCTTCGGTTTTTTGATTCCCCTGTTCTTTGAGGCGTTTCAGTTCTTCGTTTAAATGCTCTTCGGCGTGTACCGCTTTTTCGGAGCGTTGTTGTAAAGATTGGACTTCGCCCTCCAATTGCTCCACCATTTGTTCGCGCTGGGCTAGCTCATTCTCCGCCTCGGCAATTTCTGCCTCCCGCTTGACCAAGGTATTCTTCAGCGAATCCAGCTCCGTATATGCTTGCTCCAACGCTTCCGTCGTATTACGCTCTTTTTTGCGTAAGGCATTAAGTTCATCAAGCAGCCCCTTTTGTTCCTGGGAAGCTTTTTCACGCTGCTCCATGAAGGCATTCAATCGACCCTCCAACTCGCTGATGGTACTTTGCAGGGTCTCTTTATCTAAGGCGTCTGCCTGACGTTGTTTCAAAGCCCGTTTAAAAGTGCTGATCTGATCGGTTTTTTCCGTGACAAATTCCGCGAGCAGTTCCGCCTGTTCGATGTCCAACAAATCGCCGAGGCTATTGCCCGCTTCCCGTATTTCATCCAAGCGTTGTTGGAGACGGCCGCAGCCATGGAGCGCATCACTGGTTCTTCCCAAGGCGGCAAGATTTTCTACGCGCAAAAAATACAATACGGGACTGTTGGGAACAAAGGCTTTGATTTCCTCGATGACACCCAAAGACTCGGAATGCCGTTCCTGAGCGCTATGGGCCGCCGCTAATTCAATTTTCTTTTCGATATCTTGAGGGTGCATATAATACTCCTGTCGAATAGCGGATCAGTTAACGAATTCTGAACTTCGTTCTTTCCATTGAATATCTTACTGGAATTTTAGACAAAACACAATATCATTTAAATCGTTCTTCTCCGCCGCCCGGGGATCAGCTCAAAATAAGGAAGATCCAAGGCACAGCGACACGCTATAAACCTGCAAAAAGCGAGGGGGAAAACACATTTTTTTAGCGCCGCTGCTCCAAAAAAAGAAAAGGCCGATCTGATGGTATCGCAACAGATCGGCCCGGCAAATTCGCTTGGCATAGATTTCAAGCAATCGTCCATTCACTGGACTTATAAAGATGGCGGAGAGGGAGGGATTCGAACCCTCGGTACAGTTTCCCGCACAACGCCTTAGCAGGGCGCCACCTTCAGCCACTCGGTCACCTCTCCAAGGTTACGGTAAAGTGTATCACTATTGATTCCAACAGGTCAATTTTCCGTTGCCGCTTCTTCTCCGCTCACAGCGTAAATATAGCCCTTCGCTTCATAGGGTCCGCCGAAGGGGCTTGTTGCACGAACATCAACCGTATTAAAGCCTTCCTTCAACGCAGCAGGAACGGGAGCACCCCAAAGATGACGGGTGTCTTTCGCGGCGGGCATGCCTCTGCCAATAGCAAAGCGGAATTGATCCGCGATCTGGCGCGCTTTTTTATCGTCGACTTCGGTCAAACCACGCTCTTTACCAACCAGCCGCGCAAATTCCTTCTGACGATCCACCAATTCCACATAAAAGGGCGGCTTGCCGGTATACTGTTCCATGGGCGTCCATTCACCGTTGTTGAGGCGCATTTCCAGTTTGCACTTTTCTGTTCCGTTAAAGAAATTAACGACCACCTGTCCTTTATTATCACTGTCTAAACTCACCTGCCGCGGCACGTGAACATCCATCTGGTAGTCTTTTCCATGACCGGAAGCATAATAGCGGTAATCATAAGAACCGCCGTCAACCCGAAGGATGGCATAGCCTTTCGGCGTGCCGTCGCCCATCAAGGATTCGGGGATACCGACGCCGTTGGGAAATCCGCCGTACCAGGAACCGCAAACGGTGCCCTGTACGATGTGGTGGTGTTCATATTCGTTGGTCCAGCCATCATCTTCGGCATTCAAAAAGTAGTGGGCATGGCTATGGGTATGGGCAGAAAAAGAAATACAGTTGGGGAAGGGCGCGAGAGATTCATATAAAGCATCGCGATCCACCAAACGCATAATCGGGATGTGCATGGTTAAAATAACAAGGGCGTCTTTAGGAACCAAGGCGAGATAATTGCGAACAAAAGCCTGCTGCTTCTCTCCCAGTTCAGCATGATACTCCGAGGAAGGCAGCTCATAGTGAATGTTATTCAATACAAGCAAATGCACATGCCCATAAACGGCGGCGTAGTATTCGGGGCCTATCGCGTTTTGAAAGGTCTCATAGGAGTATTCATTGGAGGGCGCGTCAAAATCCGTATCGTGGTTACCGGGCACATAATGCCATTCAAGACCCGCTTGCTGCGTAGCTTGACGATACGGCTCAAACATGAGCGGCGTATTGTAAACGTTATCGCCGAGGATACATCCGAAAGCAACATCAAGACCGGTCACTTCCGGAATCATGTCGCGCACATAATAACGCACTTCATCGAGATCCCGCACTTGAGGATCTCCCAGCAACAAGATTTCAAAGGCATTCGATTCTTTCAGAGGGCGCAAGGGGAAATCTAAAGATTCGGGCAATGCTCCCGTGGGCGCGATCCCGCCATACTTGACTTCCGGCGAACCATTGGGCCGGTACAGATAATAGAATTGGCGCAGGCCCGACGCGGGATCCACGAAAGTCTCCCAACCACGGGGTTTCACCATAAACACGATACCGGGATCTTCCACATCAATAGAATAACGTCCGGCACTATCGGTGACCACAACGCTTTCACCATTAGAGATGGCAACGCCGGGAATACCGGACTCGTGGGCATCTTTCACTCGATTACCGTTTTGGTCGTGATAGACCGTACCAACCACTGTTTCTGCAACCATGGTCAGCGGCAGCAGTAAAAGCAACGCACTCAAAAGTAAATAGCTTACTCTCATCACAAAAAATATCCTTTCCATTCAAATATGATTGTTTCATCAACCCTAAAAGTCGAATACCAAGGGAGCAGATCACCATGGACGCCGATTTACGACGCCCTGCAGCACAGCAAAACAACAGCCCTGAGTCAACGACTTTTCTCAATGATACTTGGATACAGTAACGCAATAAGCCGAAAAAATCAAATGCTTTCCATTGGCGAGTTCAAGGTTGAAATGCAACCGGTCCTGTCAAGCCTCCGTTTTTTGGGCCGGTTGTTATGAGGGTTTCTCTGTTTCATGAACGCGCTCCCTCGGCGAATTCTTTTGAGATCCGATTACCCGGAGACAAATGGGAACGGCCGTCGTTACAATGTACCTTCCCAATCATAGTCAATTGTTGTGCTTCTTTAATCTGGTGGCGGCGGAGGCGGCGCAGTCATTGATCCAAGGCGCTGCGCCAAGGCATCCGCAACACCCTAGTTCTCTCACGCTGACCCAACAATTGTAGGGCGAGATTTATCGCGCCTAAGATACATAAGAAAGAACCACCTCCGTATACGCTTAATCGTTCACTGTATTTCTTTATTTTTATGTATTAAAATACATTTAGATAAAACGAGTGGACTAAAAAGTATAATTCTTTAAAATGAGATACGTGGTGCTTCGTTGCGAAGGCTTCTTAAATAGTGTAACTATATTTTCGACTGTCTCATAGTGCCTATTGTCGAGGATACTTAATGCAAAGCATCTACCATAGGATTGACCGATTATACAGAATTTGGAAGCGCGTCTGAAGTGAATCTGTTCTGTCGCGGAAAGAATCTCGGGCGAAGCAAACACAAAGGAGGTCTGTGGTCATGGGTAAATTTCTAGTGGCGGATTGGAGTAAACAAGTCTTTGCAGCTGCGTTTCTTGCCCTGTTGTTGTTGCTGACCGGGGCGCCCGGCCATGCCGCCGTATTGCGGGTAAACGGGGCATCCGCGGCCGGCGCACCCAATGGTTCTTCATGGGCAAATGCCTTCAAAACCATTCAGAGCGCCGTGGATGCAGCCGATACAAAGGATGAGATCTGGGTGGCACAAGGTACGTATACCGGCACGACCGATTCTGTGGTGGATATGTCGGCAAAGACGCTTGTGCTCTATGGCGGTTTTGCGGGTACCGAAACAAATCGCGGCGAACGTAATTGGGAAGACAATCACACCATCATTGACGGTGAGGGAGAACGGCGCTGTGTGACTTCAAACAACGCGGGCTTCATAGACGGCTTCACCTTGCAAAATGGAAAAGACTCCTCCGGCGGCGGGATGTATGACGGCACGGCGGCCAACTGCAGCTTCACCAAAAACTCGGCCACCTGGGGCGGCGGCGGGATGTCTTGGGGCACGGCGACCAACTGTACCTTCACCAACAACTCGGCCAAGAAATTGGGCGGAGGGATGGCTTCCGGCACGGCGACCAACTGTACCTTCACCGGCAACTCGGCCGAGGACGATGGCGGCGGGATGGCTGGCGGCACGGCGACCAACTGTACCTTCACCGGCAACTCGGCCGAGGACGATGGCGGCGGGATGGATGACGGCACGGCAACCAACTCTACCTTCATCGGCAATACGGCATCCTCCGGGACAATATTCCGAATGACGCATACGGAACAAGCGTGAGCTATTCCTGCCTTAGCGCCGCCTATGACGGAAGGGGTAATATTGTTGGCAATCCCGACTTTGTAAATCCCTCGGCGGGAGATTTTCGCCTAAGCTCCACTTCGCCGTGCATGGATGCGGGCACGTCTGACGGAGAAGATATTCCATCAACGGATATTGATGGAGTGCCTCGCCCCCAAGGAGCAGGTATCGATATGGGTGCCTATGAATATTATAAAGAGGATAAGGTGCCCGTTAAAGGTGAAGACTTGTCGAAGGCGAAGAGCCCGTAGAAGCGAAGAAGCTATTGAAGGTGAAGGCGAGACGTCACTGAAGGTGAGTCCGGAGAGGTGGATGCGAGCAGCGGTTATTGCAATAGTAATGATAAGATTCTGTCCTTACCGGAATTGCTGCACAAGGGTCTTGGTGATTAGCTGCTTATTGGAGTAAGTCTGATGGGCGTCGGCATCTTCGCGTATTGTTCACGCTGATATAGAATCTAAGCTGTAATAGAAGGACCGTCTCGATTTTGAGGCGGTCCTGTTTTTTACAGGATGGACGGGAGACGCACGAAGCTTTCCGGTGTAGGGGCGTGATTTATCGCGCCAAAAGGTCTACCCTATGGACCGGATGGATAAGATGGACAAAGACAATACATAGGAAAGGAGCGCCAAACCTCTACCCAACGACCACACGCCGGTTCTCAACTCTGTTTCTAGCCTTGCTTTCCCACACCATTTTAAACACGGCAAAGAATCCGGTGGTGGCGGAGGCGGCGCAGTCATTAATCCAAGGCCGTGCTCCTGGGTTCCGCAACACCCCGCCCGCACGCTTCGACGCAACACCTGTAGGGGCGAGATTTATCGCGCCCAAAGGTCTACCCTACGGACCGGATAGACAAGATAGACCGGATGAACGGGAGACGCACAAAATCTTCCGGTGTAGGCTCAACCGATCGCGCCGGGAACGAAAATACCAATGGGTTTTTAAGACAATACTTGTCCCACTCAGGGTAGATAGGGCTTCAAGAGACATCATTTTTGAAAGGATATAAGCAACGGGGCAGGGTCAACCCTCAAGACAAAATCCATCTTTTTTTGATCTGTTGATTTAGCTATTCGCGGAGCCGACATTGACCGTATAATATTGCTTGATTGCCTTGTCGATAGCGGAAGGACTCGCTACCACCGGTTCCACCTGCAAGGAAGATGCGATTTCAATGTCTTCGATAGCAATTAAATCGAGGGGATTGGACATGGCGACAACCAGCGTGCCCGAGCTCACCGTTAAGGGAATGCACTGATGATTCTTCGCCAGATGGGAGGGGATAAATTGAATCACGCCCGGATCCAGCTCTTCCTGAATATTTTCAATGTAACGCATGCGCATCTGTGCGGCAAGAGCGGCAGCGGTCGCGTCTTCTGATACCAATCCCAATTCGATTAAAAGATTGCCCAAGCGGCGTCTGGGATCCTTTGCTTTCACTTTCAACGCGGTCTCGAGTTGTTCTTCCGTAATCAATCCCGCCTCTATCAAAATATCTCCGAGACGTTTGCGTTGACTGCGACGGCCCTTCTCAACTTTTGGAGGGCTCTCAGCGGCAATCTCTGCCGCAGCCGTTTCTTTTTCGGAAGCCTGTTTTTCAGCTTCGGCTGCCGGCGCGGATGCAGCTGCAGTAAGCTGCGCTTTAACACGGAGCAGCGCTTCCCGTTCTTGTTCTAATTCTTTTTCCAAGCGCGCCGTCTGTTCTTTCAGCTCTTCCATTTCGCGTTGTTGATATTGCAAGCCGTCAATCTGGCCCAGCAACATTTTCACTTGTAAATCGGCTTTCTCACGCGCTTCCGTAGTCTCGGAAATAACCTGCTCCAATTGGCCAATTTTCTGTTCTTGTTGTTCTAGCGCTTCTGTATGCGCTGCTTGATCCGCTTTTTTCTCTTCCATTTCCGCAATGAGTTTGGAAAAGCCTTCTTTTTCGGTGTTCAGCGTATCCACCAGTTTTTTCTGGTCTTCCAATTCATCTTGCATGGCTTTATGGTCCATGCGCAGTATCTCAAGTTCATTCGTAAGTATTTCTTGCTCATTCTCTTGAGATTTGTTTTTTTCCTCTTGCGACTGAAGATTGCTGCGCAAGCTGTCCAGTTCTTCGGTTAGTGCTTTTAGCGAGCTTTGAAGATCAATAGAACCACCTTCTTCAGCGTCATCATTTTCCCCAACAATTTTCTTCAGCCCTTCCAAGGCTTCTTCGGCGCTTTTGAGCGCTTCGCCCTTCTCTTGAAGTTCTTTTTCGAGTTCCGCAACTTTTTCCACTTGCGGTTGTAACGCTTCCAGCTCCGCCTTCAACCCGTCCATGTCTTCATTTTTGCTCTGAAGTTCACCGCGCAAAATTTCACATTCAGCCGTCGCCCCTTCCATCTCTGCCATACGGGTAATCTTTTCGCGAACCTCTTCCAACTCATCCCGCGCCGATTGTAAGAATCCTTCCTGCTCAGCCAATTGTGTTTGAAGCTGACTCGCCTTTTCCTCTTGCAAAAATTGTTCGGATTTGGCCGCTTCCAGCTGTTGTTCAAGATCTTGGATTTGGGCTTTGAATTGTTTTTTTTCTTCCTCAAACAAAACCCGATCGGCATCGTCCTGATCTTTATGCTGAGAAATGGTCCTGAAATGTATTTGTGCCAGAGAAAGTGCGTGCTTGGTTGTTTCCAGTTTTTTCTCTAAGGTTTGAATGGAACGCTCTTGTAACGATTCCATTTCATCCAGCAACCGGGACAAGCGCATGATGCTTTCAGGTACGGTCATTTCATAAACCCTTCCTAATAAAAAAATGAGTATACAGCATATTATCGGTTATGTCTACAATCTATTATAATGGTTCTGTTCAGAATCTGCAACCATTTATTAATGAAACGTCTAGCCGGGATTTTCCATCCCAATCAGGGGAAGTTCATATCACCCCGACAGCACGGGTCACATGGACAACAGCGCTCATAAATCCTTCATGCGCTGTTGCTCAGAATTCCCTCAACACTACTGCAGAAACGATTAGTTTTTTTTGGTTTTACCCGTCGTCGGGCGCGTGTGAATACCCTGTCCATAGTAATCCTGTGCCGCTTCCCATAACGCTTCGGAAAGGGTCGGGTGGGTATGGATAGTAGTTGCAATTTCTTCTACAGTTGCTTCCATGCGCATGGCAAGTGCTGCCGTCGCGATCATTTCGCCCGCTTCCGGGCCAAGAATATGGACACCCAAAATCTCATCGGTTTTAAGATCACCGATAATTTTCACCATCCCCTCGGAACTGCCAATCGTATGAGCCCGGCCATTGGCGGCAAAGAGGAAGCGCCCCACTTTCGTTTCATAGCCCTGCTCTTTCGCCTGGGTTTCAGTAAGTCCCACACCGGCAAGTTCCGGATCCGTGAAGTTGCAGGCGGGCAGTACCCGATAATCCATCTGTGCGGAACCGCCCGTGCAATTGGTTGCTGCCACGATGCCCTCAGCTGAGGCGCCATGGGCAAGCCAACTACGATCAATCACATCACCCACGGCATATACGCCGGGCAGATCAGTTTCCAAAGACTCGTTCACTTGAATCCCGCCGCGCTTGCCCAGCTTAATGCCCAAGGCTGGATTTTCCGCGACCAATTCCGAATTGCATTGTACACCGATCGCCACCAGTACAAGCTCCGTTTCAATGCATCCCGGGCGCTTCCCTTCAAGATGCAGTGTAGCGCCCGATGCCGTGCGCTCTATTTTCGAAACCGTTGTGCCTGTACGCACATCGACGCCACGCTTCTTATAAACGCGCCCTAACACCGCCGCCACCTCTTCATCTGAACGGGGCAACACGGTGGGCATCATTTCAATGAGCGTTACCTTTGCGCCGAAGGCATTCCAAATAGAAGCGAATTCCGCGCCTATAGCGCCGGCTCCAATAATGGCGACACTTTCGGGTATCCGTTTAAGAGACAAAGCGTCGGTGCTGCCTATGACGACTTTGCCGTCAAACTCGAATCCCGGCAGCTGTGCCGGTCTGCCGCCCGTGGCGATGATCACTTTTTGCGTGCCCAATTCCGTGTCATTAACCCGTACCTTTCCCGCTTCGGGAAGGGACGCCTGCCCTTGATACAGATCGATGCCGTTGGCTTTCAAAAGCCCCTGAATACCCTGTGTGTTGAGCCCGACAACTTTTTCCTTCCGTTCCAAAAGCTGTTTCATGTCCAATTTCAGACCGTCAAGGAGCAAGCCATATTCTTTTGCTTGTTGCAGCTTGTGGTAGAGCGCCGCCGTATGGATGAGCGTTTTCGTGGGGATGCAACCAATATTAAGGCATACGCCTCCCAAGGCGCCTCGTTCCACCACGGCTGTTTTAGCGCCCCGCTGCGCAGCACGAATGGCCGCCACATAACCGCCGGGACCTGCCCCAATCACGATAACATCATAGGTGTTCATAAAGATTAACTCCGGATTTATTACAAGATTAAAAAGCGGCTTCTTCTAAGATTTCTTTGATCCGCCCCATGAATTTCGCTGCTGCAGCGCCATCGACGACACGATGATCACTGGACAGGGTCAGTTTCATAATAGGCCGAATATGGATACCGCGGTCAATGACCACCACACGATCTTTCATCTGACCGACCGCGAGAATGGCGCTGTCGGGCTGGTTAATGATGGCGGTAAAATGGTCTACGCCAAACGCACCCAAATTGGACACTGTAAAGCTGTTCCCCTGGTAATCGTCGGGAAGTAACTTTCCTGTTTGTGCCTTTTCCGCTAATACGCGTGTGGCGGCGCAAAGCCCTTCCAAGGACAAAAGCTGTGCTTGACGGATGACCGGCACCATTAATCCCGTATTCAAAGCGACTGCCATCCCCAAATTAACATCGCCCCCTTCTACAATACTGTCCGTCTCCCAACGGGCGTTGACTTGAGGAAACTCACGCAATGCACGGGCAACGGCAAACAAGACCAGATCATTATACGACGCTTTAAAGGAAGTCAGTTGTCCGCGAAAACGCTTTGCTGCCGCCATGTCAACCTCTACGGTCACATAATAATGGGGCGCACTATATTTACTGTTGCACATGCGTTCGGCAATAATACGCCGCATAGGCGAAAGGGGTACACGCTTAGCGGTTGTGCTGTCTCCTGCAGCAGCGCCCGCTGCCGATGCGACGGCTGCGTTAACATCCTCTTTTGTTATTTTTCCTCCGACGCCGGTGCCGCGAATCCCCGCCGCCGATAATCCGGCATTCTCTAACATGCGCCGCGCCGTAGGCGTGGATTTCGAAAGGGCTGACATAGCAGCGCCTGCTGCCAACACATCGCCTTCCATAATCCTGCCGCCAACACCGGAACCAACAATTCCTCCGGTATCGATATGATGACGCAGCGCGGCTTTTCGTGCACGAGGGGACAAGGGACCGGAAACTATGGAGGTGTCCTCGGTATCAGAAGCAGGTGCAGCGGCGGCAGCGGGCTGCGCCGAAGAGAGCGCATCCTTCCTAACGGAAACAGCGGCGCTCGGAGCCGCCTTTGCATACCGACTTAAATCCGGCAAAGCTTCGGAACTGTCACCCACCAACGCCACCACGGTCAGGACCGGCACCTCCACCCCTTCGGGAACCAAGATCTTGCGCAAGACACCGGAGGCGGTGCTCTCACAATCAACCTCCGCCTTATCGGTTTGAATCGAGAACAGCGGTTCGCCCAAAGCTACAGCGTCGCCTTCCTGTTTATACCAGGTGATAATTTCCGCTTCTTCGACAGAGTTACCCATTTTGGGCAATAAAATTTCCTGCATACTCATGCTTCCTTTGTATCGTGTTCTAAGGATTGAACCGCGTTGCGGATGAGGGTGGCTGCCCGAGAATCGGGAGACAAACCGCAAATTTTGGTGAGTACCTCATCAACGCCTTTTTCGCGCAATAGTTCTTGTATCTCTACGGCCGACGGATCGTCAGGGTTATTATATAAAATTGCCGCCCCTGTCACACTTGCAATAGCCTTCGGTTCAATATCGTGATCCAAACACAAGTGCATAGCGCCGATTAAGCGATCCTCCGGGCTAAGCTTCCGTTTGGGATCTCTGCCGACCCGATCCACCTGGTCGGCCAAGGCACGGTTATGATACCGATGGATCAAATCGCGGCGGTGTGCTTCTAAGGCTTCCGGTTCCATGTCAAACTTCTTCGCCAAAGCAGCGCAACTCTCCAGTCCGGCAGCCTCCACAAGGGCGTGCACTTCAGGATCTCGTATGGCTTCATAAATATAACGATATCCCCGATGATAGCCGACATAGGCGGTTGCCGCATGGGTCAGATTATGAACAAAAAGTTTGCGCTCCACATAGGCTTCAAAATGAGTCGTCGGTTGAAGATGAACGAGTTCCGGAATCACACCGCGGAATCCATGGGCATCTACCGGCAATTCACAGTAAGGTTCCACATAAACCGAGAGCGGATCTTCCGCACGTTGCTCTTCGGTCATGACGGGTACCATCCGCCCAATGCTCGCTTCCACAAAGCCCACATATTTTTCGAGCAAAACTTGATCAGTCTTAGACAAATGCGAGGCAACAAGAGAACGAAGATAGCGTTCACCGCCCTTGATGTTTTCACAGATAATAATGTTCATGGGCGGCGCGTCGTAGCGGCGGAAACGCTTCTCAACGGCAGTGGCAATGATCGGAGCAATGTGGGGCAATGCGCGCAGCCCCACAGCTGTGGAGGCAATATCCGAGGCAGCAAGGGCGACGGCAGCAGCCTCCATATCATTCCCATCCACAGCGTGCATCCTTTCCATGAACAGTTTGCGTGTGCCCGCATCGGACACCTCATAGAGCGGATAGGCATTGCGCTCGTTCAACGCATCTACAACAGAACGCTCTACATCGATGAAAATAGTTTCGTAGCCGCTTTCGCAATAAATCTGACCGAGAAAACCGCGGCCTATACTGCCTGCGCCAAAATGTACCGCCCGTTTGTTCACTGTGTATTCCTCATACCGTCGAACATAGCTCATCGCATCTGACGCCGCGCGTGCGAAGCTCCTATTCGTACGCCATGCGCCGACAACGATCTCCCTGAAACCGAAAACGTAGTATAACAGTAGGAAAAGAACCATTGCCAAATTCTATTCTTCGCCGCCGTTGAATTTTGCTGAAAAAAACTTGAAACCCGAAAGCTGTATATGCTAAAGTATGCAAGGTTAAGGTGGCTTGCGTACCCGTAGCTCAATTGGATAGAGCGTCTGGCTACGGACCAGAAGGCTAGGGGTTCAATTCCTCTCGGGTACGCCATTTTTTTCATTCCATACAGCGCCTTCTCCTGTTCAAGGTTGAATTTGTCCTGCCTCGTGCAGTATCATCAACAACTCTAAACTACATAGGTTGGGGCGGGAGTATCCTCCGGGGAATCCGTTGTGTCCCCGGCGCGCTGTGGATATATCTTTCATTAAGAACAAGGATTGAATCAGACTTATGGCAAAATATTGCGGTCCTAAACACAGGTTGAGCCGACGCGTTGGCAAATGTATTTGGGGACGACCCGGCAGCCCGGCAGAAAAACGTCCTTATCCTCCGGGACAACATGGAAAAACGCTGCGTCGCAAATTGTCCGTGTACGGCATCCAGCTCTTAGAAAAACAAAAAGTACGCATGTACTACGGCGGTATTATGGAACGTCAGATGCGCCGTATTTTCGCACAGGCAAAGCGGCTCGACGGAAACACGGGTACCAATCTGATGATCCTCTTGGAATCGCGATTGGATACCGTGGTCTGGCGTTTGGGCTATGCCCCCACCATTTTCTCCGCCAGACAGATGGTCAATCATTGCCATATCCTCGTTGACGGTGAAAAAGTCAATATTCCCTCCTTTTTAGTGAAGCCGGGAATGACCATTTCCATCCGTGAACGCAGCCGAAAAATTCCGATGATTCAAAATGGTGTGGAAAATCCTCCCCATGAATTACCGGAATATCTCGAGCGTGAAGCGAAATCCTACGAGGGGAAAATGATCAGCACACCCAATATCAATAATTTCCCTGTCGAATTTGACACGACGAGTATCATCGGTTTCTATTCTCGTTAATTCGCTTATTTATTCCAGCTTTATTTTTTCGGCGGACCGCTCAACCCGGTTCGCCATTTTATTTGTAAGAAATATTTTTCCGATACAATCCAAATAGGGCGCCTGCGACAAAGACAATTGAGTGCGCCCGGCACCGGGAATTAACTATAAGGATCCGTGGAATCATGAGTATCAAAGTTGTTGTTGGCGCGAACTGGGGTGATGAAGGTAAGGGGCGTATGGTGGATTATCTTGCCCGTGATGCTGCCTGTGTCGTGCGATATCAAGGCGGCAACAATGCCGGACACACGGTCATCAACGAGCATGGCGAATTCAAACTCCATCTCCTCCCCTCCGGTGTATTTTATCCCGACGTGGTCAACATCCTCGGACCGGGCATGGTCATTGACCTCGAACGGTTAATCGATGAAATCGACGAATTGAACGCCCAAGGGATCCAGCCTAATTTCCGTATTTCCGACCGCGCAACCATCTGCTTCCCCTTTCATCGCCTTGAAGACGGACTCGAAGAAGATCGGCTCGGCGACAACGCCTATGGTTCCACCCGTCGCGGTATTGCGCCCGCTTATGGCGACCGCACCGTAAAAAAAGCCATACAAGTAGGAGAACTTTTGTATCCCGATCGCTTTGAAGCGAGAATCAAGGAAATTGGCACTTGGAAACTGGAGCGATTGGAATCCTTTTATGGTAAAAAAGATCTCTTCTCCATTGACGAGATGATCGAATGGGGACGGAGCTGCGCCCTGAGACTGCGCGACCATATCACCGATACATCCCTGCTCCTTGAAGAAGCCGCCCAACAAGATCAAGCGATCCTCTTTGAAGCGCAGCTCGGAACCTTGCGCGACCTAAACTTCGGTATCTATCCCTTCACCACTTCTTCGTGTACCCTCGCGGCCTACGCTCCCGTAGGCGGCGGACTCTTCGGCTATCCCCCCACCCAAGTCGTCGCCGTAGTCAAAGCCTTCTCAACTTGCGTCGGCGAAGGGCCTTTTGTCACCGCCATGGAAACGGAAGAAGCCGATGCCCTGCGAGAATCGGCCAAGGAATTTGGCGCTTCCACGGGCAGACCCAGAAGTATCGGTCATTTTGATGCGGTCGCTACCCGTTATGGTGTCTGGGCACAAGGCGCCACCGATGTGGCATTGACCAAACTGGATTGTTTGAGCGGCAGAAAATCACTTAAGATTGCGACCCATTACACTTGGAACGGCGCCCTTTATGACCGCTTCCCCCTCAATGCTGTCTTGGAAGAAGCAAAGCCGATCTATAAAGAAATGCCCGGCTGGGAAGAAAACATCACCGGCATACGCAGTTTTGACGCACTTCCAGAAGCAGCCAAAGCCTACGTGTTGGAAATTGAACAACTGATCAATTGTCCCATCACTTTCGTTTCTGTCGGCCCGGAACGTGAAGCCCTGATCCTGCGCTAAAGACAAGGATTTCTCATCCGCTCCATTTACGCGATCTTCAAAAGACTTGGGAAACGCCCGTGGGCCGTGACGCTCTTTGCGCTCATAGACACTTGTTCATTATAATGAAGGAGGCAGGTTAGACAATGGCTTCCCTTTGTTATCCAGGAACATGATCTATGTCTCAAGCACCCGAAATCCAAGAAACAGAAATCCCGGGCGTATTGGAAATCTATACGCCTGCCTTTTCTGATGAGCGCGGTTTTTTTTCTGAAACTTACAATCAGACTGCTTGGGAACAATCCGGTTTTTCCCAATCCTTTCTGCAGGATAATCTGAGCATGTCCTGTAAAGGAGCGCTTCGCGGGATGCACTACCAATTAAATCCTTACGGCATGGGCAAACTGATTCGGGTACTCACAGGCGCTGTTTACGATGTTGCCGTGGATCTGCGCAAAGGCTCGCCGACTTTTGGCCAATGGATGGCGCGCACCCTAGATGACGCTACCCCCATGTGGCTTTGGATACCCGCCGGTTTCGCTCACGGTTTTCTTGCGCTGCAGGATCAGACCCGTGTCTACTACAAATGTACACAACGCTACAACCGAGAATCAGAACGTGCTATCCGTTATAATGATCCCGACCTCGATATCCTCTGGCCTGCCGCTGCTGCCGTGATTTCAAAAAAAGACAGCCAAGCGCCTCTTTTCAAAGATGCAGAATACAACTTTTCCTTTTCTCGATGAAACAGAATACTCCTACGCACGAGGAATCTGAGCGTGCGCCATTGCGGCGGTCGTTAATTCAATATCCTGTATTAAAAAAAACAATAAGGACAGAACAACATAAAAACCTAGCGTGACGCGCTAAGCGTTTTCTCTCGAATCATAAGCTGTTGCACTCTTGACGCAACAACAACGGATAAAGGAAGTTTTAAAGTGAAACTTTTGGTAGCAGGCGGTGCAGGATATATCGGGTCGGTACTTGTACCCATGTTAAAACAATACGGTTATGACGTACACGTCGTTGATTTACTTTGGTTCGGTAATTATCTTCCCCAAGATATTTCTGTAGAAAAACAAGAACTCTTTCAGTTGGATGAAAAAGCGATGAAGGGCTATGACCAAGTCCTGTTCTTGGCGGGACTGAGCAACGATCCCATGGCCGAATTTAATCCCGCCCTTAATTTCATCCAAAATGGCGCCTTGCCCACCTATCTCGCCTATCAAGCGAAACAGGCAGGGGTCAAGCGTTTTATTTATGCCTCATCTTGTTCCGTCTATGGATATACCCTCAACACGCTCTACGATGAAAGCGCGCCAACTACCTGCGCCTATCCCTACGGTATCTCCAAACTCGCAGGAGAACACGGCGTCTTCCACCAACAAAACGAGGACTTCTCCGTCATCATACTTCGTCAGGGCACCGTGAACGGATACAGTCCGCGCATGCGCTTTGACCTCATTATCAACACCATGTTTAAGAGCGCTCTGACGACAGGAAAGATTACCGTCAACAACCCCTCTATTTGGCGGCCCCTCATTGATATACGGGACACGGCATCTGCCTTTGTTCGTGCGGTACAAGCAGACCCATCCATTAGCGGTATCTTTAATGTGGCCTATGACAACTTCACCGTGGGGCAGGTGGCAGATCTCGTCAAAAATGCCGTGGAACAACGTACCGGCAAGTCGATTGGTATTGACTTGCGCAACATCACCGATTATCGCAATTACAAAGTGACTGTTGAAAAAGCGCAAACCTTCCTGGGCTTCCACCCAATCCATGATGTAGCAAGCACGATCAACGAACTCTTTGATCATCTCAGCACCTACGGCGACTTCACCAATCCCGCCTTTTATAACATCGAAACGTTTAAGACACTCCCCGCATCCGCCTTACTGTCAGCAGATGGAGAGCAACGGTGAACAATAATCTCGAACGCTTCCTAGACAGACGGGCCGGCGCTGTCTTATGCTTCTTTGCCACCATAGCTGATAAGCTGCGACTCATACTGCCGGGCAGCCGACGCAACGCTCCCGTAAAACGATTGATTTTTGTGAAACCCGTCGAACAGGGTGCCTTGGTCTTGGCCTATGACGCGTTCAAACAGGCCGCAGATAAATTGGGCCGTGAAAATGTCTTTGCCTTTGTCTTTTCCGAAAACAGAGAGATTCTGGATATTCTCGATGTTATCCCTCACGAAAACATTATTACCGCCCGCGGAAATAATGTGTTCATCCTTACCATAGATCTGTTGCGTGCCCTCTTCAAAATGCGAAGAGCCCATATTGATACAGCCATCGATTTAGAAATTTACGCGCGCTTATCTATCCTGATTTGTTGGCTCTGCGGCGCAAAGAAACGGGTAGGGCTTCACCGCTTCAACAGTGAAGGACCCTATAGAGGCTCGTTGGTTACCCATCGCGTTCAATACAATCCTTATCTGCATATATCTCAGGCCTTTGATGTTTTTGTACGATCCGCCTTCACGGAAACACTTTCTCTGCCGCTGCTCAAAGAAGTGCCTCAAACACCTCTTTGCCCGCTGCCTCCTTTTATACCGAAGCCCGAAGAATTGCAAGAACTAAAACAAATCTTGAAAGACTTTTACCCGTCCTACGCAAAGGAAAATGCGAAGACTGCGCCCTTAGTTTTATTCAATCCCAAAAGCCTAGACGAATTACCCGCCCGAAAATGGGCCGATGAAAATTTTGTGGCACTGGGACAAAAACTTTTGAAATCTCATCCCAATGCCCGGATCATCATCACCGGATTGTCTAATGAGCAACAAGCCTGTGAAGCCATGGCGCAGGACATTGATGCGAAACAATGCTTATGTCTTGCAGGACGCCTTTCCTTACGGGGATTAATGACACTCATGACCTTGGCCGATGCACTCGTCACCTCAGACAGCGGCCCCGCTCATTTTGCAGCCTTAACGCCCATAGGCGGTGTGGTACTTTTCGGTCCAGAGACTCCTTTACTCTATAGTCCCCTATCCGATCGCATGCGCGTCATTCATCTCGGGTTCGCATGCAGCCCTTGCTTTTCACCCATGAACTATCGGCTCTCCCCCTGTAAAGATAACCAATGTTTAAAACAAATAAGCGTGGAGCAGGTACACCGGGAATTATGTCTTGTTCTTGATGAGGCGCCTACAGCGCAACGACAAAGCCTCACGGAAGAATAAAACCCTGCCCGCGACAGAAAATGGTCAGACGAACGTGCCCACCACGGGGCGCAGCCTCTAAAGTTTAACGGGGGCTGCAACTTGACCCCAAAATGGAAACTTTCGAAAATAGACGCGATACCCTTATAAACACCACTCTAAATTTGATATACTTTGTGACGGAGGATATTCATTGATTACTGCAAGCATATTTGATACGAAGGAAGCCCTCTACCAAGCCGTATTGCGCCAAATGGGCATCGTCATCCAACAAAATACGTCAACTCCGACAGCGCTCATGGTGCCGGGCGGCAATACGCCGCGGCCCCTTTTTGAAGCACTGGCAGAAGCGCCTATCGCACCAACACCGCAATTCTATCTCGGCTACACCGACGAAAGACACGTACCTGATACGGATCCGCAAAACAATTACAGGCTTACCGTGGATATGATCCGCGCTTTGGAACTCTCTCCTTTCCATGTGTTACGCGTCCAAACCCACCTCTCTTTAGAGGAAGCGGCAGCACGCTATCATATGCGTTGGCAAGACTTCTTTGATCAGGGCGGAGAAATCCCACTCGGACTCCTCGGTCTGGGAGATGACGGACATACCTGCTCCCTTTTCACACGGGAACAAGTCGAAGCCTGCGACGGCGTCACCTTTGCAGCACCCGTACAGCGTGAACCCGGTCCCAATCGTATCACCGTAACACCTGCCCTCTTGGCAAGGATCAAACACATCATCTTTTTTGTAACGGGACAGGCCAAGGCGGCCATAGTTGATGCCATACTGAATAACCCGGAATCGGTGACAGCCGGCATGGCAGTCGCCCAAGCAGCCCGTGTTTCTTTATGGTATGCACCGCAGGATTGATCAGCGATATTTTTTGCTTTGATCTACCCTATTCAGGTATACTATACCCCGATGTGTGGGACGTATAAGTCCTGTACTTTTCCTTTCTTTTTTCGGGGCCGTAGCTCAGTTGGGAGAGCGCTTGACTGGCAGTCAAGAGGTCAGGAGTTCGATCCTCCTCGGCTCCACCAAAAACAAAACGCAGCAATTGAAGCCTTTCTGTTGTTGCGTTTTTTTTGTGGCTAGCCTAAGGCTCGGCTGCCCGCTGCAAAGAACCTGCGACCCGCCTAAAAATACAAGCTCAGCTGCGCGAACAAGCTGAAAGGGGCGGCACCGAACTCGCTGCGTAAAACGCCATTTCTAGGCGTAGGGCCCCACGGGAAAAAAGCGCTTAAGGTCACCGTTGCCGTGTCGCTGGCGGACCAAACCAAGGAAGGCACCGCAATACCGGATGCGTCCGTTAGACTTTCCAAGATACTCAGACTGCTCAATAGCGTCTCATTAATCGGGTACGCCAATTGAAGCGCTAAATCGTGTTGTCCAAGAATTTGGCTGTCACCCCGCAAGAAACGCTTTATAAAATCCTTGTTGAACAACTGTTGGGTCGCATCTGCAGCATGACGCAGCCCAAAGCCTGAATAATGGTATTCGCTGAAAAAAGTCAGGCCATTGCCCACGTTAAAGGTGTAGGATCCGCCTAAAACCAGTTTCGCCGTTAGGTTTCTGTTGCCGAAGAGACCGCCGCCCGGCTGTTCTTCCGGTGTGTGGAATAGCGCCAACTCACTATGAACCGATGCGCCGCCCAAAGCCGCGGAAAGGACACCGGCAAACATGGCATCTTCCCCCCGTTTGCCCGCAATAATTTCACCGTCCCAATCGCCCACATACCCGCGGAAACGACCCAGCAAAGCGGAATCGTCCCAACTCCTCCCCACCACCGTAATCAACTCTAAGGACGAGGTCGGCGTACTCTGGTATTCCAGACGCAGCGCATCCACGCCCCGGCGCCAATCACGATCCACCTCAAGGGGGGAAAAGGGCGCAAAGATATCAACGGCACTGAAAAGCAGTCCCCTTCCAAATCCAATGGCTTGCCGCCCTACGGTGATCAATCCCCAATCCGGTTTTATAGTCACCGAAGCGCGATCAATTTCATGACGATAGTTGAATATATCACCATCCCGAGCGATCTGCCAATCCAAAGGAACGACCCGCCAAGGTGACTGGGACAGGGAAGAAAGGATGTTGCCTGCGAAATTAACGCCGCCGCCATGGGAAGAACGTTGCGCGCCGTGTTCATTGGCGAATTCGGCGGAAATACGATCGCTCAGCTTCAGATTTACGCCAAAGCGAAGGCGTGTCATTCCGACCAGTTCCGTGGAGTTGGGATAAATCCAAGGATCCGAAGGGTTCGCGCTGGCGTTGCCCGTGAGCTTCAAGGTCGTACGCAAATCGGCGGAGCGCCCTTCATCATCAGACCATAATTCTAAGGCGGCGACTCCTTGTGCCCACACAAGTACGATCGCGGCGACAAGGAAAAACGGTAGTGACACCCTTTTCCTGAAAGTCGGACGCCCCTGATTAAAGCTGTCCATCACCATCCGTTTCTTTAACAATATCTTTGGCAATTTTTCCATCCACTAGGGTGATTACCCGGCGCGCATAGTCAATCACACGCGGGTCATGGGTTGAAAAAATAAAGGTGGTACCTAGACGCTCATTGAGTTCGCGCATCATATCCAAAAGAATCCCTGCATTTTCTCCGTCCAGATTTGCCGTAGGCTCGTCAGCCAACACCAATTTGGGCTGTGAGGCAACAGCGCGCGCCACTGCAACCCGCTGCTGCTGTCCGCCGGACATCTGCGTGGGCCGTCGATCGGCGTACTTCTCCAATCCCAATTGTGCCAGCACTTCCCGCGCCCGTTTTCTGCGGTTCTTATTGACCCCTTGCAATTCCAAAACGAATTCCACATTCTCTTGCGCTGTCAATACGGGGAAGAGATTATAGGCTTGAAAGACAAAACCGAGTGAATGAAGCCGCAAATCGGCCCGCTGACGCAAGCTCATAGAAGACACGTTTTGACCCAAAACTTCAAGGGATCCTTCCGTGACCGCATCCAAGGCGCCGATTAAATTGAGCAAAGTCGTCTTGCCGCTCCCCGACGGGCCCACAATAGCCAAGAAATCGCCTGCCTTCACTTCTAAATCAATACCGCATAGCGCAGTCGTTTCTATTTCACCGCTGCGATATATCTTCACAACATTCTTTACATGAACCAAAGTCTCATCACGAATGGTAACAGCCATAATTTATTGTGTCCTTAATGCGTCTGCCGGATCAATTTGCGCCGCCTTCCACGCCGGATATAAAGACGCCACCACCGTTGCAGTAATAGAAATAACCAAGGCATAAGTGATCAGCCAAGAGCCGAAAGACCCGTAAATGCGGGGATCCAACAATATGTTACTGGGTCCCAAGCCTTCAGGGTTGAAGAAGAGCAGATTGATGCCGTAGGTGGCAAGATACCACGAGACAACACCGCCTACGAAGAGCGCAACCAGAGCGCCGCCCACACCAATGAGCAAGGATTCCACAAATACAATCAATGTAATCTGGCCGCCCTTCATGCCTAAAGCCGAAAGAATCGCGAATTCTTGTCGCCGCTCCAAGACAGCGGTCAATTGCGCGCTCATAATGCCCAAGGCAACAACGACAATCACAATCGTCGTCAATAGACGCATAATCGCTTTGTCGCCCTGCATCCCGGAAGCAAGGGCAGGCAGCACTTCCTTCCACGTAATGACCAAGTTGTTCTCGGGCATCTTCTCAGCCAATTGATTAGATACTGTGTCCAGCGCATTATAATCCTTGAGAAGAATCACGATTTCACCGGCTCCGGGAATCTCGGTGATCGCTTCGAGCGCCTCAAGGGTCACATGGCAAATACTCAAATCCAGATCTTGACTGCCCGTCTCTAAAATGCCGACAATGCGAAGCATGGCGCTGTGGATATCTTCCAGACCCGGCACCGTGATAAACAAGTCGTCGTCTAACTCGACACTCAGCCGTTTCGCCAGCGATTTTCCGATCACGATCGAATCCAATTCTTCGGGATAGAGATAGCGCCCCTCCAATTGGCTTCGGCTTATAACTCGGTTCACTTCAGATTCTGTTTCCGGTTGCAGCGCCATGATCTGCACGCCGCTGGAACGATTGCCGAAGGCGAGCAAGCCATTGGCACGGGCACGAGCCGAACAAGCGCGTACCCCCGGATTTTGCCGCACCTTTTCCAGGCTCTCCTCCCAGTCGCTGAGCCGCAAAGAATTTTCCCTCAAATCCGGCCACTTCCGATGCACAATCATCAAATGTCCCGACCCGCTTTCCGCCACGGCACGCACCTGCATTTCAAACGCGCCATTCATCCATGACAAAGCAATCAACGACATGGCGCAGCCTACCCCCACACCAACCATAGAAATAAGGGTACGCCGCACGTGGCGCGTCAGACTCCGTGAAGCATATTTATAAAGTACCGTACCAAATCTCATGTGCGGTGCATAGCCTCCACCGGTTCAAGCCGCGCAGCAATCAACGCGGGCCACAGCGACGCTAAAATAGAAGTCAAGGTTACAGCAACAAGACCATAAACAACGTGCTGCAGTTTCAGACGTGGATAAATTACAAGGGAAAAGGAGATCTCTTTGTAGGTAATGGAGGTATCCGCGCCGCTGCCGCCCAAGAAACCATAATTAAAACCCGTATAGGATAAGATGGTGCTGATGGCTACACCGATAAAGGTACCCACCGCGATACCGATCAATCCTAAAATTACCGATTCAAAAATCACCATATTCACCAAACGCGCGGGCCGTGCGCCCATGGCTAGAAGCAGCCCAAATTCATGCTTTCGCTCAAAGGTCGACATCATGGCAGTATTGGCGATTCCCGCAGCGGCAGCGATGAATACAATGCTCAAAAACAGGATATCAAACCACTTCTTAACATTGATGACCATCACAATTTCCGGAATCGCCTCGCGCCACGTCTTAATAGAGGCGTCCTTTAAGGCAGGGATGTGGGTGATCGCCTCTTTCAGCGAATCAGCTTTCATAAAATCATAGCCGTAAACTGCCAACTCATGAACTTGATCCGGCATCATCAACAACTCGCCCGCCTCTTCAATGGGCATGACAACGCCGAGGGTTTTAATCAATTCCACATTGGAATCAACAATCGTTTTGACCGTAAACAATTCACTCACCGGGAAGCCGTCCACGTCGGTACTGATCACGGCAATTAATTGCTTCTCCTTCAAGTTCAAGCGGTTCGCGAGAACGGTGCCGATAATCACTTCCCCCTTTGCAGGCCATTCTTCGGGCGGTACGCCCTCCAGTAAGCCGCCCCGCTTTGTTTCCGCGTCAATATCCAAACCGGCGATCATACCGGCTTCCGCTTCCGCCGGGGATTCCGATTTCTCGCCCGATGCCACCAACGCAAAAGTCACAATGCGCGGCGAAACACGAACCGTTTCCTTTAGCCCTTCAATCGCTTTCCGCGTTTCGGCAAGATGATCAATATAAAGATCCGCCGCTCGTTCATCATGCCACAGCGGATCCTGGATCTGGATGTGACCAACCAAAGGACCGGTAACCGTTTCCAAAATATCTTGGAAAAAGCCTTCCATCAGGCTGTTCACAACGATTAAGGTCAACTGGCCGAGGGCAATTGCTCCGATAGCGAGCAGGGTGCGCTTCATATTACGCCCCAGATTACGCCAACCCATACGCAGAGTTATAAAAGACATTGGCGACCCTCGTGATTATTGAGATTGTTCCAAGCGAGACAAACTAAAGATATCAGCAGGAAGGGTCTCACCAAAAGAAATAGACAGATAGTGCATGGTCGTTTCGTTGCCCGGTTCGCCCTCAGGCACAAGGCGCATAACCGCAGGCAGCTGCCTGCCGCCAAGCACTTTCACATCGCTCCAGTACAGCGTGCGCGAGAGGCGATCTTTACGATCAAAATAACGTGCCTCGATGGGGAGCGTACCATCTTTGGAAACAATCAGATCAATACGATTCCACAGCCCAACCACACCGGGCTTCGCATCACAGCGCAGCAGCCAGCCTTCCGGCGATTCAGAAGGACCGACACACTCATATTCATAATCGTCTAAGATTGATGATTCACGAACAAGATCATCATTGGTGAAATCGCTGCCCATCCACGACGCCAACATCATAGATGGAGGAATACGAACCGTTCGTTTAATACGGGGCATGTAATTCCACAGGTTTTTATCCACTTTCAGCGTTGCCGTACCGGCGTCACGCGGCGGCGCCTGAACAATGATTAAGGATTTATCCTCGCCCTCGGTCCATGCCTTCATCCGCATCGTTTGCGTGCGACGAGGACGGACAACGGTCATTTCCATCTCGCCCACACTGCTATTGGAACGATAGAGATTTTCAAAATATTTGATGGCGCCCTCTAAATCCAAAACACCATCCTTTACAAAGTTTGGTGTTTCCAAAACAGGCTCGCTGTCTTCCGAAAACACAAACGAAGCACTAACAAGCCCAATTCCAAAAAGCACAACGAAAAAAACGCCGGCGTATTTCATGCGATTCTCCCTTTACTAACGATATACACACATCCCATATTTACTATTCTACGTATTTAATAGCGTTGAACCAAATAAATTTTACACCATGTGATTCCGCCATTACACCAAAAATCCCTTCTCATAAAAAATAAAATCAATCTTTTCGCGCAAGAAGGAGACCGGCATAATACGCCAGACCCTCAACACGAATCTCAACAATTTCGTCTTCCCTCTGCTCCATGGATACTTTTGCTTCCTCATTGGGGGCGAAGATCTGACAAGACAAGGCTCCATCTTCTAAGGGAGAAGGCAAACGCAACGCAAAGGAAAGAGAATCCGGCTTCTCTATAGTGCCGCTTTCCTCTTGCCAGTTCATGTTATTCAGATCTATAAAGAAGCGTGTTGCATCGGGATCCTTATATAGGTTCAGCCCAACCGTTGACGGAAGCTGATCTACAACCAACCGGTGCTGCAGCTCCCCTGCCGCCTCTTTAAGCACCTCCTTAAAGCGAGGCAATAACGACGCCCGCTCCTTTTGGGTATCCAACATATAATAACGACGCCCCAAAGGTTCTTCTAAATAGTGCGCTGTACTTTCTTTTGCCAAAGCCTGCAAAGAACTTTCATCCCCATAAACTTCAAAATTCTGATCTTCCCCTTGATACCTTCCGGAGGCACCGGTAAAGAGCAGCTGTCCGCCGCGAAGGAGCCACGGCTTCAGCGTGGATTCCAACCATGCCCTATCAATTACCGCCGCATCGGGAATGATTAATAAGCTCAAGTCATCAAGCGCTTCTGCATCGCAATTCCATTCCGGTAGGATGCCGTACTGTAAATGGAGTTCTCCCAAAGCCGTTGCCCAGCCCAGCAACTCGAAATGATGGGCTTGGTCGCCAAAATCAACGGTTCCGCCCGGCGTCATGTCTCGCAACGCAGAAGAAGATGAATAATATAAACCGATGTCTTCAATGGCGGTGCGGGCGCCGTAGTGGGGGGCGATACGTTCCACAAAAGCAAAAAAGGCGGCGTTGTCTTCATCTGTGCCAGCCACGCGAGGATTGCCGGGATGAAACATGGGCAAGCATTGGGTCGCCAACATTTCATAGTAAAACGTGTTCACCAAAGCTCTATTCAGGCGCTGTCCTTCGAATTTGTTTTCCAAATAGAGCCAGATATTCACAAAGGGGCTTTGCGCATGGAGCCGCGCGATCTTGTATAAGGGCGCAAAGCGGCCTTCCGGAAACAAGGTAATCCCACGGGGTCCGGTCATCAATCCCCAGCCGGGAGCCATTTCACTGCTCACCATATCCAAATCGCCCCGACACCAGCCCAGCATATATTGCAGGTCATTTCCCGCAACGAAATAGTCCTTCCTTCCGGACTGCGCCGCCGCTGTTTTTACCGCTTTATAATAATTACGAAGCGCCTCAGTACCGCTTTTCCGTTTGAAGATTACATAGGCACGCCAAAGAGGATTCTCCAACCACCGTGCATCACGCCATAACGGATCCGATAAGTCGTCTTTGTTCCCTCCTAAGGAAGTCATGTAATCACAAAAGAGTTGCCGCACGTCAAAATGATCGACGTCGTCCACGCCCATGGCCGCTAATTCCGCCCCGTCAAAATGTTCTTTCACATAAGAACGAAATCGGGCAACCGACCACTCTCCAAAAGCATTTTGAACCGGTACCAGCCCGAAACTGTCCCAAGCACTGTAATTGTCGCTCCAAATTCCGTCAGAACCATGATCCGCAGACATGCGTGTTGATGCATATGCGTAATCGGCGAAATAGGGGCACGCAGAATCTTTCGCAAACAAAAGGAGGCTGCTGTGTTGCTCGCCCACAGGCAAGAGTTTCGCGACGTATGCCTCCGCAGGAAGGCTTCCGTCTTCAGGTTCCACCTCATCGGGATCAAAGAAAAAATATTCGATAGCGAAATTACCCAAAATATCTTTCGCCATAGAGGCATCGTAAACGCGGCTGTTGCGCGGATCCTCGGCAGCGCCCGAATAACCGGTGGCAGGCGTCCCGTCTGGGTAAGTCATAGCGGGGCCGCCATAGCGTGGATGTCGGCGCGTATAAGGCCGTGCAAAGGCTTCATCATCAAACCAGTTATGCATGCCCACCCACACCGTTTCGCCGCCTCCGTAACGCTTCCAATTCCAATGGGTACATTGAAGCTTTTGATAGGCTTCATCCCCTTCCGTCTGATCGCCTAATTCTCCAATATAGCAATAATTCGTGCCGAAGGTTTCTGTATATGAAATGGATTTGAGTCCCGCCGCTTGAAAACGCTGAAGGCGTTCAGTCCGTGTGGAGAGCATTTGTCCGTAGAGACCCCACCCGGGATCCGTATGAGCGGCGCCCAAAGCGATATTGCCATGATGGGCCTGTACGGTCTCCGCTAAAGGGCTCTGTACTATGCGCGGGTAATCATCCCACCAAGGGCTAGCGAGCGGCAGAAAGCATAAAAGACAGGAAAAAAGATGCATACATATTCCTTGAGTCGTTTGAGTTCTTTGTGGTGATTTCGAGTACTGTAACCCGCCTCGAAGACGGGCAATAAAGGGATGACAGCGCAGATCCGTCAAGAAAAAAAAGCAGCCAAACCGCCACCCACACCGTTGTGCGATGATTTTACCAAAACCAAAGGAATGAATACAGATCCCTGCGCCACAACGGCAGTGTTCAGATGCAAAAGTTTCGCCGGCGCCTCCCGCAGGTTCAAACTCGAATTGCAACCCCTTCCTGAAAAAAGACTTCGACATGAGTTCTGTAATGAAGTGTTTTCCTCGGTCTATTATTTAAATCTTGAACAGCCCTTTGTAACTGCTCTTCAGAAATTGTATCAAAACGAGTCTTTTTGGGAAAGTATTGTCTTAAAAGCCCATTCGTATTTTCGTTCCTAGCGCGATCGTTTG